>ERZ824978.114-NODE-114-length-119890-cov-5.683849_pt1 | contig 119890 bp, 121 predicted proteins | sample MGYA00519860_ERZ824978 | MGnify/ENA primary metagenome ERZ824978 (study PRJEB31778, sample SAMEA3449184) | human gut metagenome | biome: human gut; feature: human-associated habitat; material: faeces | place: United Kingdom | collected 2010/2012 ... | reverse complement strand
TTGAAACCGATCCTGACAAGCTCCTTGAAAAATTCCAGCTTCTCATCAAGGCTCATAGGTACGATCAGGGCCTGATTACCGTCTCTCAGATCCACGCTGCACCAGATAGGTGCTTTGTCAATATACTCCTTGTTTACCCAGTCTGTGCACTGTACCGGCGGCATGTAATAGCCACGCTTGTAATTCTGATAATTCTTCATTGATATAACCTCCTACTTAAGCAAAAAAAAACTCACATCTCCTAATCACTATAGAGACGTAAGTTACGCGGTACCACTCTATTTCATACAATAATGTATGCTCTCATCGCAGATACAGATGAACGATATACTTACCGCCGTCTTATACCCTCCTGCTGTAACGGTCAGGCTCCGTCCCTTCCTACTTCACACGATCATCTGACGTGCCATTCAGCGGGCTGCTCCAAGGCGAGTTCAAACCCTATCGATCACCGCCTCACACCAACCGGCGGTTCTCTGAACATCTCCAGAATTCTACTGCTCCTCTTCATCGCATTATCTAGGCTGACTCTAACACATACAAGTGTCAGATGTCAACCCCTTTTAGCTATAATCCTATATATATTAACAGTTCTACCAGACAATAAATCTCTTGTTCTTGAGAGATCTTCCGCCTGCTGTAAGCATCAGTATACCCACTACAAGACCAGTAACTATCGTTATAACCCCAAGTGCTATGTTGAGTGCTCCAACCTGCTTCATAGTCTTATATGCTTTCTCCATACTCATATGCTCCTTTCTATAAGTCTTTATCAATTCTCAGATATAGTAAGTATATCATGTGATATTGCTTCTTACAACTTAAAACTTGAATTAGTTTATTTTACTTTGCACCCCGCCCGTGATAAAATAACTGTGTTTCGGATCATTATATTTGTATACAAAAAGGAGTATCAATATGCCAGCAATAACAAATGACTGGGCTGAATATCTTAAGCCTGAATATAAGAAACCTTACTATAAAAAGCTGTTTGATTTTGTGGGACAGGCATACGCAACGGAAACTGTCTACCCACCAGCCGATGATATATTCAACGCATTTCACACAACGCCGTTATCCCATGTAAAATGTGTGATAATCGGTCAGGATCCATATCATGAGCCAGGGCAGGCACACGGTCTGAGTTTCAGTGTGAAACCAGGTGTCACCATACCACCATCGCTCGTCAACATATATCAGGAGCTTCACGATGATCTGGGATGTAAGATCCCCAATAACGGATATCTTGAGAAGTGGGCCGACCAGGGAGTCCTCATGCTCAATGCCGTGCTGACCGTTCAGGCTCACAGAGCCGGTTCCCATCAGGGAAAGGGCTGGGAACATTTTACCGATGCAGCGATCAGGATCCTGAACGAGCAGGACAGACCTATCGTGTTCATCCTGTGGGGTGCATACGCCCAGAAGAAGGCCGCATTCCTGAACAACCCACACCACCTGATCCTGAAGTCCGCACACCCAAGTCCACTGTCTGTATACAGGGGCTTCTGGGGAAGCAAGCCGTTCAGCAAGACCAACGATTTCCTGGTTGCAAACGGAGTCGAGCCTATCGACTGGCAGATCGAGGACATTTGATTTTGGAGGACTGTACACATGGAGATTTATATTGTAAGACACGGTGAAACCGTATGGAATAAAAAGAAGCTGCTTCAGGGCCGGACTGACATTGAGCTCAGCGACAAAGGACGAGAGCTCGCCAGGATCACAGGAGAAAATCTGAGAGACACACACTTTGATATGGTGTTTTCCAGTCCGCTTAAGAGGGCTTACGAGACAGCCAGCCTCATTGTCGGCGGCAGGGACATTCCAATTGTGAAGAATGACCTCATAAAGGAAATGTGCTTTGGTGACTGGGAAGGGCAGAATATGTCAGAACTTCTGGCAGACGGAGGTCAGGATTTTCAGTATTTCTTCAAGCATCCTGAGCTCTATCACCCGGTTGGAAACGGTGAATCATTTGAGGAACTCTGCCAGCGGGCGGCCAGATTCATGACTGAGTATGTGGAGCCACTCTCCTCAAAATATTCAAGGATCATGATCGTTGCCCACGGTGCGATAAACAAAGCAATGATGATGCATGTAAAAAAGCATCCGCTCGAGGATTTCTGGTCAGGCGGGCTGCAGCAGAACTGCAACGTGATAATGCTTGACTACTCAGACAACGTATATACGATCATCGACGAGACAAAAATTTTCTATTAGACAGTATAATAAAAACAAAGAGCACTGTCCCGGCTTCATCCATGATACAACCTATCATGAATGTTTCAGGTTCAGTGCTCTCTGCACTTCCAGTATCTGCTCTTCTATCTTATCTGCGAGCATATATATCTGTTCATTATATCTTCCGTCTATTCTCCGCATAGCCTCGGGAAGGGGATTGAGAATGTCTGTATACGACTGCTTTATCTTCTTCTGTATCCACCTCACATCAGGCATGTAAACTATCGTTCTGAGATTGTGAAGCCTGTCCGCAAGCTTCACGATCACCGTCTGGTACGAACCCTGGGAAAATAACCTCCTGGCATATACGGAAAACGGTTCCCCCTGTATCCTAGTCAGAAGTCTTACCTGTTCGCGTATGTCCGCGCCAAATGCACTCTCTATATCGTCAAGTGTACATTCTGTATCTTCAACCGTGTCGTGAAGGAGTGCAGTTATGAGGATATCCTCGTCGGTTATCCCGCACTCTTCTCTCAGGATATTGTATACGCCAAGTATATGCTCATCATAATAAGGCTTCATACCGCCATTTCCCCGGCGCATCTGCCCTTCATGAAATGCTTTTGCCATATCCATAGCCTGCTGTATGCGTTCTGAAACCTGTACATCCGGTCCAACCATATCATCAACGCCTTTTCCCAGTGTCATGTCAGCCATCTTCTTATCCCTTTCAGTACATCCCAAACTACACAAAGTATAACATAGCAGCCTTGAATAATCTATCCATTTTTTATATACTTAACAAATGTGCTTCTATTAAATTTTACATTTACAATGAAATATTTTTTACTTTGCACATCACACTTTACAAAAGGAGTATATACATGGACATAATCAAGAAAATTGCTCAGGAGATAGGCTGTCGCGACAGCCAGGTTGAAGCAGCGGTAAAACTCATCGATGATGGCAACACAATTCCATTCATCGCCAGATATAGAAAGGAAGCCACCGGCTCCCTCAACGACGAACAGCTTCGTCTTCTTCACGAAAGACTTGTATACCTTAGAAATCTCGAGGACAAAAAGGCTCAGGTCATCGCAAGTATAGAGGAGCAGGGAAAACTTACAGATCAGCTCAGGACGGACATTGAGAAGGCCGAGACCATGGTTCTGGTCGACGATCTCTACAGACCATACAGGCCTAAGCGAAAGACAAGGGCAACCATCGCCAAGGACAAAGGGCTGGAGGGGCTTGCAAACATCATCATGCTGCAGATGACCAGAACTCCGATAGTCAAGGAAGCTGAAGCTTATGTGTCTGAGGAGAAGGGCGTTGCAGACACCAGCGAAGCCATCGCAGGCGCAATGGACATAATCGCTGAAAATATATCTGACACCGCCGATTACAGGACTCACATAAGAGACCTCACCACCAGACACGGTGTGCTGAGAACAACAGCAAAGGACCCGGAGGCTGAATCCGTATACGAGATGTACTACGACTTCTCCACCCCTGTATCCAAGATGACCGGATACAGAACCCTCGCCGTTAACCGCGGTGAAAAGGAAAAGTTCATCACAGTAAAGATCGAGGCACCGGTCAACGACATAATATCATATCTGAAAAAACAGATCATCGTCAGAGACAATCCTGAGACCGAACAGATACTTTCAGACGCGATCGCAGACAGCTACGACAGGCTCATAGCCCCTGCCATCGAGAGGGAGATCAGAAACGCCCTCACAGAGACCGCTGAGGACGGTGCCATCAAGGTATTTGCATCGAATCTGCAGCAACTCCTCATGCAGCCTCCTATCGCAGGACAGACCGTGCTCGGCTGGGATCCGGCGTTCAGAACCGGCTGTAAGCTCGCAGTTGTGGATCCGACCGGAAAGGTTCTCGACACCGTTGTCATATTCCCAACGGCACCTCAGAAGAAGGTTGCAGAGGCTAAAAATACTGTGAATGCTCTAATAAAGAAGTACGGCATAACTCTCATATCCGTGGGAAATGGTACGGCATCCAGAGAGTCAGAGATGGTGATCGCCGAGCTCATCAGTGAACTTGACACACCTGTACAGTACGTGATAACCAACGAGGCAGGAGCTTCTGTCTACTCCGCCAGCAAGCTTGCAACCGAGGAATTCCCTCATTTTGATGTTGGTCAGAGAAGTGCGGCTTCCATCGCCAGGAGAGTACAGGATCCTCTGGCAGAGCTGGTCAAGATCGATCCAAAGGCTATCGGAGTCGGTCAGTATCAGCACGATATGAACCAGAAGAAGCTGACAGAAGCCCTGGACGCAGTTGTTGAGGATTCTGTAAATAAAGTCGGCGTCGACCTCAATACCGCTTCTGCCCCACTTATGGAGCACATTTCCGGAATAAACAAGACGCTGGCCAAGAATATCGTGGATTACAGAGAGGCAAATGGACGCTTCAAAACCAGAAAGGAACTCCTCAAGGTTGCCAAGCTCGGACCTAAGGCATTTGAACAGTGCGCAGGTTTCATGAGGATAAGCGGCGGCTCAAATCCTCTGGATGCCACATCTGTACATCCTGAGAGTTACGATATAGCCACTGCCCTGCTGAGCCACATCGGCTACACAACCGATGACATTGCATCCGGCAGGCTCAAGGATCTTTCAAAAGCCGCCGGCAACATCAAAAAGCTAGCTGAGGAGCTGGGAACAGGAACGATAACTCTCAACGACATCATAAAGGAGCTTGAAAAGCCTGCCCGTGATCCCCGTGACGAGATGCCAAAGCCGATCCTCAGAGGAGATGTCCTTGAGATGAAGGATCTGACAGAGGGAATGATACTCAAGGGAACCGTCAGAAACGTGATCGACTTCGGTGCATTTGTGGATATAGGTGTTCATCAGGACGGACTTGTCCACATCTCAGAGATGTCCGACAAATTCATAAAGCACCCTCTTGACGTGGTGAGCGTCGGCGACATTGTCCAGGTAAAGGTCATCGGCATAGACCTCGCCAAGAAACGCATACAGCTCTCCATGAAGGGTATTTAACACACGACAAAATACAGTAACATATTTAAGCCTCCAGCATAGTTTATACAGAGAAAACTTATGTATGGAGGCTTTTATAGTGGAACAAAACAGAAACTGCTGCCGTAACGGCCAGAATCGATGCTACTATAACCAGGGAACCTCTGTTAAATACACCGCCTCATCCGGCTCCAAGCCACGCTCCTGTGACTCCGGCACTGCCACTTCAGTGAGAACCGACAGGCCGCTCGGAATGGCTTATATCCCTGAACAGTTCTTTGAAAATCTGTACGGTGCAAAATGCGGACTGATGGAGGGCACCATGTTCAAGGATCTCAATCTGATATTCTGCGGGGTAAGGGGGAAATAGCCATGAATAAAATGAACAAAAAACAGCTTCTGCGCTTTATCACAGAGGTCTCTTTTGCACTTGACGATATTGCGCTCTATCTCGACCTTCATCCCGACTGCACCAAGGCACTTTCGAGCTATGACAACTATCAGAGCATGCGCACCCAGGCTATAAATGATTACGTGAACATGTATGGGCCGCTGAACAAATATCAGGTCACTGACAACAACTATTTCAACTGGGTCAATGACCCTTGGCCATGGGAAGGAGAGTGTAACTGCTAATGTGGGTTTATGAGAAAAGATTACAATTTCCTATAAATATAAAGGAAACCAACGCAAAGCTGGCTCAGGACATAATCAGTCAATACGGCGGTCCGGACGGTGAAATGAGTGCCTCGATGAGATACCTGTCGCAGAGATATTCCATGCCTGACAAGAAGGTCAAGGCGGCTCTGACCGACATCGGTATATCCGTATCAATATTGCTCCTCTTATTTTTCGATGAAGCTTGTTTCAATAACTTCTGTCTTAAAATGCTCTAATTTACCAGATGTTTTAATTTTGAGCCTAATTCCAAATGGTATACTATTTAACCATATATCAAGAACTTTGTCCTTATGTATATCAATATGGTCTAGTATTTCTTTAAATAGAAGTTCATCATTTTCCTTGAAATCCAGTATGTCATCTATTGCTTGTATGTACATCTGCATCTCATCAATCTGGTGCAACTTCATTTTATCTAAGTCCGTCACTTCGGATAACTGTTTGTTTAATCGTTCCAAATCACCATCATACATTTCTTTTTGAGATGTGAATTCTTGTTTTGTAATCAATTCTTCAATAAACATATCAAGTATTTTACTCTTCTTGGCCTGGACTTTTTCTATTTGATTTTTTATTTTAGTTACATCAACCGCTGTATCTGTCGTTTTCTTGATTTTGTCTATCTCTCTAAGTATCTCTTTTTTTAGTTCAGACTTATTTTCGCTAATGAGATTGATACAATATCCCATACAGTATAGCAAAGCCTTTTCATTGATTGCCCCATTGTCACAACCAACTTGTTTTCCATCTGCATCCAACTTTTCTTTGCCATAATTTGCTGCGGAATAGCATCTCCACGCTACATATCTGCATGTTTTCTTATTTTTTACTCGTGATACATACCTATTGCCACATTCAGCACAACGAATCTTACCACTACACCAATATCTATTACTGTATTTAGATTTTTGCTCCGCAGACGGCGCACGTCTCTTTAATTCAGCCTGTGTCCTATCCCATAAATCTCTATCAATAATTGCTTCATGGTGATCTTTTATGTATATCATCTCTTCTTCACCATGATTATACTTTTTTGAATGAGTAAGATAGTTGGGTGTTATAGTCTTCTTTTGGCACAAATCTCCCACATATTTTTCGTTTCTCAACACACGTAAAATGACTGTGTTTGACCATAAACTATACCTTTTAGGTCTCATACCCTCATTGAGTAATTCCCTTGCAATAGTCCATGTACCTTTTCCTTCATTTGTGTATTTATTGAATATGGTTCTTACAATAGGGGCTTCTTCTTCATTGATTGAAAGGACTCCTCTATTTACGTTGTACCCCAACATATCTCGTCCAAATACAACACCCTTTTCCATCTGTCTTTTCTGTCCCCATTTTACACGTTCAGATGTTTTTCGTGACTCTTCTTGAGCCATACTTGCCATGATTGTTAATCGTATCTCCCCATCTGGATCTCTAGTGTCAATATTATCAATAGTGAATATTACTCCTACTCCATCATCCTTTAGCCTTCTCGTATATGAGAGTGTATCGACAGTATTCCTTGCAAATCGAGAAACCTCTTTTGTCAATATCAAATCAATTTCCCCACTCATGGCATCACTTATCATTTGATTAAACCCTGTTCTTTTTTTTGTATTTGTCCCAGTGATACCTTCATCGTAATAAACTTGCTTTAACTGCCAACCTTCATGGTTTGTAATATAATCTGAAAAATATCCTTTCTGACTAACTAATGAATTAGCCTGATCATCTTTGTCCGTTGATACTCTTGCGTATGCTGCAACTCTTATAATTTTCTCCACGTGCTACCTCCAAATATATAGCACACCACAAACAAAATATATCATCTCTATCTGCGGTGTGCAATTACATTAAATCTATTCAAAACAAATCAGCCTATTAAGTTGGTCATCTGAAATAAGCTTCTTATTATGTAATTCCTTATAAATTCCTATCTTCATAAAAATATTAAATTTTTCACGTACTTCATCAGATATTGAGCAAATACAATTATCCGAAATATTACTACTATCTATCATCATTAATCCCCCTAGGGCATTTCAATTTATATTATGCAATTCGTCTTAAAACGTTATTGTTTCTTTTATTTTCTTATCTGAAACATAAGAAAAGACCAGGCAGATATAAAATCTTCCTGATCTTTACTATGTATTATCCTATCCAATTACCATCTCTTCACGCTCTGAGAGTTATATCCCTTACTGAGACTGCCAATTGTATCTTCCTTAATCATACTACGAACTCCACCTGTATTGTTTTTAATGACATCTTTTATTTCATTAGCAAGCTGTTTTGAATCTTGAACACCCTCAAGCTTAATATCACCAATAGAGATATTAACATCGTTATCCACCTTATTATTTACAGGCACACTAGGCATACTAAACGCTGTACCAGTATACATATTCTTATATGCCATAGGATTTTTGGCAAATTCCATCAGAGTTTTAGCCTGTTCAGCAGTGAATATCATATCACCTTGTCCAACAGACTTCAGTACACCTTTCGATATATCATACTGTAACTCTGTACCATTTTCACCCAAGTTGGCAATCATGTCATAAGGAATACCGTCAGAACCCTTCTTGAATCCCTTAATACCTGACCTGTGAAGTGTCTGATAAAAAGCAGAATTTGTAGCAGATGAGAAGTTACTAAATCCAATCTTCTTGGCTAACTCCGTCCACTTAGATGTAGGAAGAATCTTCTTACCCCAATTGCGGTAGAGTACCTTATTCAGATTACCATACTTGCTAACATCCTGTTTAGCAACAACAATGTTCTTCTTCAAGAAGTCATTAACCCACTTTTTCTGTGAAGTTGATAATACTTTACCGACAGGAGTTGTGCTGTTTGTATTGGTTGTGGTATTATTGTATGCAGGAGAAATCTTATTGGTTGGATTATCAATTCGACTAATCAATTTATTGGCATCAATTTTCACATCTGTAGAAGATCCAGAAGATGATCCGCTATTAGAATTGTTCAGAATATTATTCTTAACTTTTTCTTTTGTCGCTTCATCTATCTTGTCCTGCTGTGTAGTTTCAGCGTCACGATCGTATTTAGCCCAAGCCCTCTCCATAAAACTCTGAATATCACTTACAACATTACCAGTGCTCTCAGATATTTTACCATCAGCAGATACATTGTTGAATGAATCAGTTGCGACATACTGTATCTTTTCCATGAGACTTGTGATTGTCTCATTATTCCAGTGACTATCAATGTTTTCTATAAGCTGGCTGAAATTATCGTCCAGATTCTTGATTACATCCTGAATACTGTCATCCAAATCAGTCTGGAAATCAGAGAGCATATCCTTCGTTGAAGATATAAGCTTATCATACTGTGTATCTTTGAGATCCTTTTCTGCATCCTTGAGAGACTGGTTAAGCTCCTGGGCTTTTGCTCTAGTCTCCTCTGATGTATCGCCAGAAATAGCAACCAACTGTTTACGAAGATCTGAGAGAGTCTTTGTCTTCTCAGAAATATTATTTGCATAATCATAGGCATCTTTTTCTGAATCCAGAAGGTCATTAAATTTATCAATAAGATCTGAGATGTGATTTTTTAAGGCATCGTAACCCGATTTCATCAAATCAATGGTCGCCCACTTTTCATCTTCAGCACCCTTTACACAATCCTGATAAGACTTGACCAATTTCTCTTTTTGGTCAATTAGCTTTTGATTGTATGGATCATTAGCCAACTTCTTGTTGATACTCTCAATCTCGGCATAATACGTTTCCGCATTTTTCTTATATGCTTCGTAGTTGGATATGTGAAGTCCAGCGACAGCATTACCCTCAGAGGTTAATCCACCAGTATCATCAGAAGTCAAATCTCTACGAGATAATTCATCAATAATGAAGTTATTCTCATCTATCAGGTTCTGAACCTTATTTGCCTGTTCATCAATTCTATCCCAATGTATTTGCATGATTTGATTATTATATTCAGCAAGCGATTTAGTTGCTTCGTCAATGGAATTGGTCACATCATCTATCTGTGATCTCATTTCATACCATTTTTCGCTCTTATAGGCAACATCACCATTCTTAACTGCATTATTCAATTCCTTGACGAGATCTGTACGTTTCTGAATCAAATTACTTCTACTTGACTCTTCATTTTTTGCTAATCTACTATACCAAGTAGCAGAAGCACCATTGCCACGTTCCTCAAGTATAGACATGTTATTATTCAATTCAGTTGCTGTCTGGTCATACTGATGACGCTTATTATCATATTCAGTTGAGATATTAGAGAACTTCTGTGAAGCAATTTCTGCTCTCTGAGTAATCTGTGTTTGCTCATCAATTTCTGTCTGTGCTTTTGCCTGATTATATGACTCCAACGCATTGTTGTAATCAATGCATGAATTGAAGAACCCAGAAGATATATAGCCCTTCTTGTAATACTCAGACAATTTTGCAAGAGTAGAAACAGATATTATCTTACCACTCTTGGCTGACTTTCTGGCATCATTGATATACTTATTAATTGTATTTCTATTGGTCTTTGACAGACTGCTATATGATGCTCCCTTTGCAGATTTAAACATATTGCTCTTTGCAGTCGCCCTAGCCTTGTTGTATTCATTCTGCTCATTCTTGTCACGAGTGACGATTGTGCCATAGCCTGACTTCTGCTTATCAAGATAGCTGTTTTTATCCTTTGCTGAAACTGCATTGGATGACTTGGTACTATTCATATCCATAGTATCATTTGTAGCATCATCCCAGTTCTTGTACTTGTCTGCTATATTATTGTACTTCTCTGCATTATTTGCTGCAAATGCCGTTGCATATTCCTCTCTAGCAGTCTGAAGGTTCTCAATACTGAGATTATACATGTACAACCTATTGTATAAGGTAGCGTTCTTCTTTGCCACAATAGCAAGTAATGAATCTGGAATAGCAACACGCTTCTTGATATAACCCTTGATAGAATTAAGTGTAGCATTATACTTTGTATTCTTCTTTATCTTGCCCTTGTTCAAAGCAGAAGTAGCACTCTTGGCAAATCTATTGACATTACTATTAGCTGACTTAGCAGCCGTGTAATATGCACTGTTCTTTGTATTTAGGACAGAATTGTTATATCCAAGCGATGAGTTCTTGGCTGTAGCCGTGTTCTGTACACCACCTGTAGCAATAGTCTGCTTTGTCTCGGCGATAGATACTGTAGCATCTCTCTGTGCATCAGATACCTTTTTGAGATCTTCAGCGTATGTCCTGAGAGAGTCATGAAGTGTCTGCATAGCAGTAGTGCAGTCTTTCGCCTTATCTATCCAATCTTTATAGGTCGATATAACTGTCTGAATATCAGAGCTGTATCTTGAAATATTGATTGAACCATCCGCAACACGAGTCTTAATCTCTTTGGCAAGTTTCTTGTTTATTGCACCAAGACTGATTGCTTTGTTAAGATAACTATTTGCCGTATTAAGATACTTATCTCTACCTTTCTGCTCTGTATACATCTTTGTGTATGTATTACCCACAGCAGACATATAATTAGCTGTAGCAGAAGAGTATCGCTTATCATTTAGTTTTGATTCCGCTTTAGATATATTGGAGTCGATTTTCTTTTGGAGTCTGTCTAGGCGAACTTCAATCCAATCGAAGAACTGAGATGCATAGTCGGAGAGTTTATCGAATGCAGTCTTTGCAGTGGATGAACTGCCTCCACCTCCACCACCTGAAGTTCCACCACCTGAACTACCATGCGAATTAACAGATGCACCGCCAACGGAAGTTTTGACAAGGCTCTTCATGGCATTAAATGCATTATTTAAAGCCTCTGACTGTTGCGCTCCCGCAGTTCCTGTAGCTTTAAATGTACCATCAGGATTCATTACACTATTTTTTATACTCTGGAATGTCTTAATAGCCTGTGTTGCAAGATCAAGTCCTTTACACAAATCCATTAAGTTCTTAATATCACCATCAGTCGTAAGAGTAGGGTTATTTAATTTCTTCACTGCCAGTAAAGCAAGAGCCTGTGAACTTACGCCTGACTGACTTGCTTCGTTTGCAAGCTGAATTATCTCGCCAGCAGTCGCATTTGAGAATAATTCTGTAGCATTGGTAGTATCAATCTTTGTGCCATGTAAACTAAGATCAGCCTTGACAGCTTCCTCTGTAGCTATCTTTTCTTCGCCCAAATTCTTTGCAAGAATAGCTTCAACAACGGCGGCAGAATTGGTCACTCCCATATTATCAAGCTGTGACTCGTAATAAGCTCTATTTGTCTCATTAAGATTAGACAGCACGGATTCACTATTGACGTATTCTGTGGCTAATTCATTGGCAACTTTCTGACAGTCTTTCATTGATGATGAAGCATCGCCAAGAAGAGTAGAGAATTTCTCCCATGTGTTTAGTCCTTTGATTGTTGCATCAAAACCTGATAAATCATCTACGCTTACTAATCCATCGGAAGCCTTTGTGCCAAGTGCGTCAGTTATTGACTTGATATTTTTGGACATTGCACCAAGCTGAGAGTTTTTATCGGATAGGCTATTGATATATTTAACTGCTTCTTCGGCAGAGTAACCCAGATTATCGAAATAGTTTTCTGCTCCATCTGTATCTCTGAATGTATCTATGGTTAATTCGCCCTTATCGGCAAGGGCTTGAAGATCATCTGCTACACCCTTTGTTGCATCATCTGTTGACGCTTTGAGCTGTTCCCATGCAGATGATAGGGTAGTTGGTATTATATTTATGGAATTTTCATCAACTTGATTTTGTAGCTGAGTTAATAGATCTGCTAACTGTTCCTTTGTATATACCTTCACATTATCAGGAAGTTTAGCGTTAATTAGAAGTGTTCTATCATCGTCACTTAATCCATTGACAAATGAATCCACTGTAGAATTTTTCTTTGCATCTTCTGCACCTGAAGGGTTTAGTTTGTACCCTAATCGTTCTTTTAAAGCATTTATATCGTCTTGATACTGCTGTAATTCTTCATCAGAAATCGTACCAAATTTCACTCTTATCTCTATCGGAGCAGAACCACTTATCTGATTATATACATCTTGAAATACATCGCCAGCGTTTGATATTCCTTCTGCTGAATCTTCGGCTGTTTGTTTCGCAGTCAACAGATCCTTCTCAGCATCCTCAACACCAGTACCATCTTCAAGTGCTTGATTATATTTGTCTACTGCATCAGTAAGATCACTGTATGCTTTTCTAGTGCTATCGTCTTTGAGTATTTCTGCCTCTGCATAGTTCTTAATACTCTCTTTTGCTTTGTCTATTTTATCCTGGTCAAATAAATTATCAGAATTTATAGTTTCTGTAATACCATCTTTGAATTTTTCGACTGCTGGATCATCTTTTATTTTTGAAAGGTCTGTATAAAAATCTACAAGCTGATTATATATCTCCTCTCTCGTTCCCTGATTAAATTGAATTCCAAATGTATCACCATCTATCAGACTCAATTTATCATATTTCTTCAATAATTCAGGAATCTTTGAGTTAGCTATATCGCCATCATTCAAATCAGCTTTTCCAGTTCCCCACGGCTTATGTGTTGCACCAAAACTCACATAGTCTGTTAATTTCTCATTAAGATAATCCTTATCTGATTCAACATTATTTGCTTGTTTAGCAACGTACTCTTCAGCCTTACGCTTAGAGATTGTTTCAAGCTTTGAAATCTGTTCATCATACTTGCCATTAACAAGATCAATACCTTCAGCTTCATTGCCAAATGTCTCTATCAGCTTGTCCTGAATATCTTTTAATTGAGATTTAACATCATTAACCTCAGATATTGATAATGTATTATCCTGTAACTTTTTATTGTATTCATCATATTTTGATATAGCATCATCAATAGCTGATTTTTCATCATTCCATGTTTGATTTAATTCTTCAGAAACTTCTTTCATCTTCTGCTCATGTTCTTCCACGGATGACTTGTATTTTTGCCATATCATCATACCAGCAGATACAGCAGTTCCTATCATTCCTATAGGATTAGATTTAATAATTGTCCATAGACCACCTAACGCATTCTTTGCAGATGTTGTTGATGCGGTAAGACCAGTTGTAGACCTTGCAAGTCCCCACGTCTTTAACTGCAATTCAGCTTCTTTTTGTGAAAGTCCACTTGCCATCAATAACTGTTGTCTCTGTGCCTGAGTCAACGCTTTGGACGACACGACCATTTTCAGTTGGCTCTTGGATAGTCCATTTGTGAGAAGTAACAACTTGTCAAAATTCTTGACTGATACTCTACTTTTTCCCACAATATCCATAGCGTTCTTGAACTTGTTCAATTCAATATACGCCTCATGTATACCTGTCTTAAAAGTCACAAAGGCTTTTATACCCATAACAGCCACAAGACCAGATAGCGTACCTTTTAACGCTCCTGTCTTGTCTATGAATTTAACAAGTGCTGTTGTTGCTTCAATGATGCTGCTGTACACTTTGCTCATGTCTGAATCAAGCACCATCGACTCAAACGAAGCTTGAAGAGTATTTGTTTTTGCCTCAAGACTTTCCTTATATGAATTATTGAACTTGTCTATTGCAGTTCCAGCACTGTTTGCTGAAACCTCTGTATATTGTAATGCTTTGGAATAATTATCGAAAAGAGAAATCAATTTATTGTACTGATATGTACCTGCCATTGCAGTAGCCACAGCCCTTTGTGTTACTCCATCAAACGACTTCCACTTGCTACCAACTTCATCAAGGATTTTCTCACTACTTAGAAATTGACCATTTGTATCTCTCATAGATATACCGATTTTATTTAAAACTTTTTCGGTATCATTTAGACTTTCTCCTGTTTCCTCGTCAACGAATTTACCAGCTTTAATCTGGTTCATACGAGAAAAGACAGATTTAAACATATTTCCGACAGACTCATCACTTGCCTGAGTTACCTCTTTTACTGTACTTATCATACCAATAAGCTTGTCCATGCTCACTCCTGCCATTGAGGCAGCAGACGCAGTTCTTGACATTGACTCAGCCAGACCACCAGCATCTGAAGCGGATTCCATGTCAACCGCAGTTAATTTATCGACTATATCAATAGCCTCAGAAGCACTCTTCTTATAGCCATTAAGAGCAGATGTTAAATACTCACTGGCTTTTGCACTCTCTATCTGTCCAAGTTTAGACAGTATCATTGAATCATATACAAGATCACCAGTCTCTTTTACTGACTTGCCCTGTCTGAGCCATGAATCAGCAGACTGAGCAACTTCTTTTGTTGTTGCACCTATACTCTGAGCTTGAAGATTCAATTGTTTCAAATAATTAGCTGCTGTATCTCTTCCCTGTCCTTGTGCAACTGATAAATCAGTGACCGCCTTATCCATATCGACAATAGCAGTTTTTGCATCACTTGCAGCACCCTTAATAGCTTTTAATGTGGCAAGATATGCCGTTACTGCCAACTTATTACCCGAAAACGTCTCTCCTACAGACCTCTTTAACTTACCAAATATTGTCTGTGTATGAGTGGCTTCGTAAGCTAACTGTTCTAAGTCTCTAGTTGCTTTCTTTGAACCAGAATTAGAAACATCTATATTGACCTTGTATTTCTTTTTTGATAACTGTTCCATCTGCTTTTTGAATTTGGTATCTTCAAGTTGCGCTTGAACTTTTACCCAAAACTCATTTATTGAACCCATTGCACTTCACCTACCCTCTATAATGGTGATCGCAACCAATTCCCTGAGTTATCATGTCACCTAGTATATTTGTGATATTGAATGTTTTGTCAATGAGCTGCAATGTTGGATCATCCGCAACGATTCTCTTCAAGTCATCAACTAGAACCTCTGAACACTTCTGCTGGAATCCATCTGTATTAAGAAGATCAATAACAGCCTTTCTCTGTTCTTCCTCGTCTAGTTCTGCATAATCTTCTACAACAGAGTCTGGTGTAGCCGACTTTTCACTTATAGACACTTTCAAACTCAGTATCGCATCGGCAAGTCTTTCATACTGCTCTATAGTATTATTCAACTGCTCTATGCCCTCATCCAATTTTTCAATTGTATCTTTACAAGTGCTATCGTCATTCATCAGTTTCAACAAATATTGCATGTTAATCAAATTATTACCTATAATGGCATTCTGTTCATGTTCTTCAAGACCAGCTATTGCCCTAGCTAGATCTTCTAATGTGTAATTAAATATCATAAATTTTTTCCTTTCCCAGGAACTCAATGTCCCTGTACAACTTACCTAAATTATCAATTTTGTAATCGTATCTGTCTGAATTGACAGCACGCAAATAAAGCGTTGACCATACTACAGCCACCACTTCATAAATTGCCCCATCATACTTGATGAGATCTCCCATGTTTAATTTCATGTAATCACTTCTTTTTTATGGATTTTTCATGTTGAATAACAACCTACGGCATTGAGCCTAGAATAAATAATAGAAAATACTATGAATTTGTTAGATACTTTTCCAGCCTAACGAAAAGATGCGGATATAACTCGATTTTACCATTCTTGAAATTAGATAATATAGATGTGCTTATCCCTGTGGTCTTAGATATATATACCTGTTTTTCCCTCTCTAGTCTATCAATATAAAGCTCTCTTAATTCCTGCTGTGTCATATATGCTCTCCTTTTTTTGCTTAATATTTATTGAAATAACAATATTTCTTATAAAAATAATATGGAAAATGCGGAGACTACCGCTAAAGATTTTTGACATAAATGGACAGACCGTGTTTGATGCAGTCTGTCCACCTACATCATCATTGTTTTGAATATCGCACTCGATACTATTACTTTTCACCTAGTTTGAATCAGCAAAAAGCAATTATGAAGAGACTACTAGACCTACGGTTCTTTCATCTCTTCATAGGCAAATAAACAATTTGCATTATTTTCTAGGTGTTTTTCCTACTTCTGTGTGACGATTTTGCTCATTTTTGAACATTTTTAAAAACAATTCTGGATTACTGTCATACAACGTCACAAATAAACTATCCATAATCTTAGGGTTATCAAATGCTTTTCCAATCAATGCACGCATGGTATACTCGTTGATCTTTCTTCCTGATAGCTTTCTCATACATTCATCGTAAGCATCCTGTTTGTCACTGCTGTAATGCTCTGAACCCTTTTCCAGTCTTCTAACTTCTTTATCATAACTCTCAACTATCTCAATTATACTGTGCTGCTGTTTTCTATTAGCCTTGTTTCTATCTTCCTTGCTCAATGGTGTCAAAAAACTTCCCAAATTTGTTCCCTTACTTCTAAATACTTTATACTTGTTCTTTCTGAGATCAATTATGCCCTCATCTATAATCTGATACAATATATCCATTGGGCAATTGAATAACTTTACTTCTTTAAGGTCAATCTCTTTCTTTTTGCTTTTCTTCTTCCTGTTCTTTAATTCCTGTACATCAGCATAGAACTTCGGATATTTTTTGGGTGGATTCATACATCCCATGTTTTGAATCCTAGATATCTCTTTTCCAACCGCAATATCAAAATTTCTTTTCGCACTATCAATCGAACACTGTGCAAGCACTGAGCAGATTATAAATATATCTTCTAGTTCTGCACTCTCACAACCACCATCAAACCAGTAACTTAATGCCAACTGTGCAATGTTGCTTGATACACCTGTGTCTGACTGAGCATTTGCGATCTTGTTGTCCATTACGGCAAACGACTCCATGCTTTTATCATAATCGCTGTTTGTACTCTTTGGTATGTCATTCACTATTGTAGGATATTCAGTATATGCTTTATGAGCCAGTTCTGCCATTTCAGGCTGATTGGTCGCATATATTGTATCACTGTCGAGATCTTGTGAATTAAGTCTGTCCTGTACATCTGTACCTATACCATTAATAACTATTGTTTCCTTGCCGAGATCAGGAAAATACTTTATCAACTCTTCGGGATAAACATTTTCAAGACATACTATATTGTTGGGTGAATTGTGTGGATTCCTGAAACCAGCCAACATCTCACCTTCAGCGAATCTCTTTGTGTAGCACTCTATCCTGTCATCATGTGTACAGAAACACCCTTCATGTAAAAAATCCTGTCCAGTTACCTTCATCAACATGGCAATAGGGTTTCCACAGATGGTTAAATTATCCCCATTTTGGAACAGTTTACCAATGAGTAACCTTTCTCTCTTCAAACTGCTAATCATCTCTCGCCTTTTCTTCTTGAAATACTCCGTATTGATAATATCTTTATTCCAATTGTACAAAGCCACCATCACCTTATTTATACTGTACTTCTCTGTTGATGTAGCCTGTAGATAGTCTATGAATGCGCCATCATCAAGCTTCAAATTATTGCAAAAATCAATACTGGTAGAAGCTATCTTCTCCAATATATTTTCATCAGTTGTTAGCAAGGTATTATTCATCTGAAACGATGTTCTCTGCAAATCACCATACTTGCTGCTATGCGCTGTCTTCACTATCTGAAAAGTATAGCCATCATTCTTCATGATCTTTTTATATGCCTTAAAAGCAGCTTGGGGTGTACCTGATTCACTCATGTAATCTGTAAACTTCAGCCACTTCAGCGAATTATCAGTGACTATAACCTTTATGTCAGACACCTTCATCTTGCGTCCAAACATATCAACTCCACTGGCAATGTAAGCACTATCATAGTCATCTCTGTAATAATCTTGGAAAAACTGCTGGATGTTACCCTTAAATAAGCAACTCTTGAAAAAATGGCTTCTACAATATATGAAACCATTCATATCAGACGGGAATATTGACGAATCTATCAAACCCATACCATCCCATAGAATGTTAGATATTTCTTTCTCGTCTCTTTTTACAACACACTTGTTATGAATCTTACCATCAGAAAAATCAGTTTCTTTAATTGGGCAATCATTTATATCTATACCATGTTCTAACAGCTCTCTTTTTGTCCTACCTATCAACCGATATTCAGGATAATCTTCTGATATTGTCTTATATGTTGTATACCCCATAGGATTCAAGATTTTCTCAAATGCCTTGAAGTCTCGTACCTTCTTTTTCTGCTGCTCTACACCAACAATACAAGCCTGTTTTCTACATGAAGCCTTTTCATCCTTTAGAACCAATATATTGTTAAGTGGTATATGAATAAAGTCCATTGCCGTAGCAGTTATCAATGGTGCATAAGCTGATAACTCAACGATCTTGGCTCCTTTGCCATCAGGAATTTTATCAATAAGTCCCATAGTAATATACCTTATGACGTTAGTATATAATTCTTCTCTGATGAAGAAACACTCACCCTTTTTAGCCTTACCAGGATTCCTGCACAGCATTTTATACGTGATAGTTTTCGTCAGTTCTGGAACTTCTTTCTTGTTCTTATCAAAAGTTACCCATGTAATAGTTGCATTATTCTCATAAAAATACTTTCTCAGCTCATTTGCTGATACAGATGGTCTTGAATCATCACCAGTTGAACCATCCGCATCAACACCATAATCAAACTTCATTAGTATGAGATCTAAACTATTACCTTTTTTACTCAGAGTAACACCATGCTTCAGCAAATAGGCAGAAAACATACTCCTATTGATAACTGCAGATTTATAGTCTACAAATGAATTAACGTACTTCTCTGATATGCTACTCTTATCTTTTACTAAAAATTTATATCCATGTGCTACCCTGTAGACACTTGCTGCCTGAACACTTCTTACTTTTATAATCTTTGAATCTGTATATTTTATTAAAAACAACCTCCATCCTATGTTTATTTATATGTCATTTGTTGTAACTACAATGCGATTCTTTATATTAAATTCAATTTTATCCCATCATAGGTATAAATTATCGTCTAATATCTATCGTTCAAAATAGGTCTGCTTTTGTGTATTTAAAGCCTTTGTATACACCACTTTTAGGCAAGTAGGAAATGCCAATTTCATTGGACATTATTTTTTCTTTTCCATGCTAAAAAGTCGATAATCTCAGCCGGGATAATCCTATTCACCAGCTTAATGCTAAACTCTTCAATGTCCTCTATTCCAAATATTTCACATTCAGGAATATCCTTTTTATTTATTCCCTCATCTTCTGCTGTAATAGTCATATCTGCAAATGATATACTTGTTACTGTATAAATCTTGTCTAGTATCATTAAGTATGATATATCTGTTATGTTCTCTGCTATAATTCTCACCTCTCTGCATACGCTTGTTGCCTTTTCTGTTCAATTTCAGATTCCATATCTTGATACAGTTCATACTGCTCACTAGGAGAAATATCTGAATCAATCTTTTCTAATAGGTTGTAAAATTTCTCATACGCTTTATCAATAGTCATCATAATTTATACTCTCCTTATGTTTATTGTATGTCAGGGGTTCGGGGGCGGGCATTGGGCATAGTTTAAAGACACATCTAGTCGCACTAGCAGATACAAGATTTTCCCCAAAGGAAAATCGCAGTAGATGCGTATGTAAGACTTTGTGGATTTATACTATGGTAAGCCCCCGTATATATTAGTGGGAACATCCCACCCCCTGTTAGTCAGCCATCTTAGCTTGCCACCCTTGAAGGGTGTCAATCTAATCTGTCAGCCTTTTTCGTTGATATGTCCTGTCACATTGCTTACGCAATATGCCAGTCCAATCATCGAAAATCATATCTTTTTTAAAATTTGGCACTTTATATTCGTAATATAAGGTTATGTTTATTGTTACGATTTTAAAGTGCCAACTTTTTCACTTTGTAAAATCGAATATGCTGTCTAACTCATTATTGCTTTTCAGAAAATCTTCTGTTGAAAATACCATATCTTTATGACCTATCTGTATAAGTTCATTTTTTAATATGCTTTGTGCTCCTAAATAGGTCTCTTCATCTATATGTTCTGGTATAAATGGTTTTCTTGGTCTTGGAATCATATTGCCGTTTTCAACCCATGTTCTTGATGCAATTTCTTTTTTCCACAGTTGATAGTCTGTCTGCCATTTCTGGAATGTGTTTTTAGCATTTTCATCAACTACCTCACATATTTTTTCATTCAATAATTCCTTTTGTAATTTTGCTTCAAGTTCTGGGTATGCTTCTCGAACTCCCTCAGGAGTATAGATAATTTTGATTTGCTTATAGCAATGATCCCAACCATAATATTCATACAGTAAATCATTTACTTTTTGATAATATTCTTGCTGTTGGAATTTCAGAAATACCTGTACCATCTTTTCATATTTCATAATATTATGGAGTACATAATGCTCAACTTCCAATATCTGTTTTTTCTGGTTGTCTGTAGCTTCAAAATATTCATCACAATGCTTTTGTGGATTCCACTTGACAATCATTGTCTGAATCTCATATGTAATGAGCTTTCTACTTCTCAGACTGTTTAATGCCGAAAACAAAATCTCCTCTAATTTTTTGTTGCACCTTTGGTAAAAATGCTTTACCTCCCATGGAGTAATCGTATAATCCAAATTTGTTAATTCCTTCTCGGATTTCTTTCCATATTGTTCATTCACAATTCCCAACATTTCCCACCAGTTACGTTTTGTAAACGTCTTTGTAAATCCTTGCTGTTTTGATAGGTATTGCAGCAGAATTACCTCTATATATTTTACATAAATCGAATTATTTCCTAGTTTTCTTTTATCCTCTTTGGTTAAAGGTGCATCGTAAACATCTGTTATGATAAATTTCTGCCCTGATTTCTCCCAGTCAAAATACCTTTTCCAATCCTCCAACTGTAATTTTTTTGACTTACCATTTTTTACTTCTTGCTCTAATAATTCACATAACTTTTTGTAATTTTTAACAGTCATTCCAATCACAAGTTTCGATGTATCAATTCCATTAATAATAATCTGTGGTACAGACGATGTATTTTTTAATTCTTTTTTGAAGTCTGATTTTAACTCCTCTATTGAAGTAATCCAAACATTTTTTAATTGCTCATTATCTGTATACTTGCTCTGTCTATTCAAAATATCTGCAATATTGATTGCAAGTACCTTGTCAAGCAATGGGTCTAAATCGCAAACATATTTTTTTAATATATCCTGATCCAAATCCATATCTTTACATTTTCCTGCATTTAAAATAATGTCTCTTGCATATGATATTGCTCTATCTGAATTGGATTTTATTTCTTCCTGTGTTGGTAATTTTGTTATTCTTTCTACTTCATCTGGTATAACAGATATATACTCTCTCCCATTTGAGACATAATAAAATCTTTCCAATACCTTCGCTGTCTGATTTTTATTGCATGGATTCAGATACTCCATATAGTCTATCTTTTCTTCTATACTAATAATTCATTCCTCCTGTTCTACTCAGCTATAAGCTCTACCTTGTCAACCTTCATGTTGCGTCCACCGCAAGGACAATTCATGCCGCCTTTAACATAACCAGCATCGTCAATTTGACCTACATCATAAGCAAAACCTACTCCATTACAACTGTCACACATACACAATACGGCTTTGTCGGCATTTACAAGATGTGCCTTTAAATCAACTATCTGCTTGAATTTTTTCTTTGTGATTCTTAATACATTCATATCATTTACCTCCAAATATTATTATTTTAGGCACACTACCAATAAAGCTAGGTAATGTGCCTTGTTATTCCGTACTATATGTAATCAGCAACTCCACTGATAAATATATGAAAATTACATTGAAAAGGGGAAATGTCTATCCGTTATGAAAATAACTGTTGGCTTCAACAGTCGGTTGCGTCGTCTCACAACAACAACAATCTCTGTAATATATCATTCTCCTTCATGTAGGCAAATTTACTCAAAATGCCATTCCACCGCCAGCATGCATTGTCTTATACCTCATATCCTGCATAACCAGCTAACTCTTCAAAAGAAAACCCATGTTCAGGGCACTGTACAAGATTATTAGAGTTGTCGATAACCAGGTATCTTTCTGTATTAAATGGACATTCCATCCTCTTTATATGTAATCCCTCTTCCTTCAGCGACTTTTTAATCATCCTCATGGTGACAACTGGTATTACATTAACTGCCTGTGATCTGCCATCATTACCTTCACTCTGTTCATATTCAACAATCTCATTCTGTCTCAGAGACTTGCGACCTTTCTTATTCGCAGCAACGACATTTGAATAATGAACAAACACATCATTACCAGTCTCCTTGTCTGTTATAAATCCCCAACCTTTTGTGTTGTTATAAAATTTAACTGTACCTTTCATTTTTTATTCCTCCATATTCTCATAAATTTTCAGCATTGGATTGACTGCACATTTTTCTGTGAAATCATTAATCAGCTTGTCAAAGCAATCAGTACAAATATCTAAATTTATCTCATATCCGCAATATTTACTGCCATAATCAATAATATCGTGAATGCTCACTACTGCTTGTTCTTCAAGTTTCTTTCCACATACATTACAAACTATCTGTTTTGCCATATCTTTTGTTTCCTTTCTTTGGTATAAGGCAGAATGAGAAAGTATCTCACGATTTCTTTTATCATTCAAACTGAATGACCTCTGTTATATTGTTCTCTCTTTATGCTGATAAAGATGCTAAAAATGCTGTATATGTTGCGTTCAATCCATCTACAACCTGATCTAATGTCGCCCCATTTACAAATTGCAGCACAACATCAATACAGTTGTCACAATACCCACTTACATATCCAATAAATAACTTGATATTGTTATTGCCAGCCAACTCATACTTAAAATCTAACGAATCCGCAAAGATTCCAGATTCCATGTACCATTCAAAATCATTCATAAACTGTTCAGGTGTTATCTCACTTGATTCAAATGTGTCCTTGTCTTGATGTTGCATGATATGTACCTATCTATTCATTCTCTTTTTTAATACATCAAACTTCGATGTTTTTCTTACAGGCTTCACTTCTTCTTTTTCATCAGATAATATCAGAGCATCCAATTTTTTAACCTGCTTACGTTCCCTCTTGCGTTCCTCAAATGCTGTTTTAGCCATCTCTGCAAGTTTGGTAACGTATTCAACTGGATAATCAAGACCACTGCAAGCAATTAATGTACTTCTGCCGTTGTACCCTTCAAATACATTTTGCGGTTTTCCCACTTCTGAGATTACTGAACTTGTCTCAATATCCCTGTTATCACTTCCAGCATGAATAATAGCTACATGCTCACACACCTTGTTCTCTATAGGTGCAAATATGCCATTTCTAGCCAACTTGTCCAACATAACCGTTGAATCAGTTCCACTCTTCATAAGGCTCATTGTCATAGCTCCACTGTCTTTCAGCATTTCTATTCTTTCAGCTTCATCAAAATTGTTTAACTCGCCGTATGAATCATTAGTAAGAAACGTATCAAGGAATTTTGCAAATGCGCTATTGATACAACTGTAGGTACTATCTACATTATTATTAATGAAGAAAGTCGCACCTAGTCCTAGATCCTGTAATTCCTGAAGTTCCTGAACTGCTGAATATGCGTTACTATGCTTTATAAGTGGCTCACTTGATGAAGGTAACGCTATAACTGGGCATACAATTTTTTTATCTGCTGAATCTTCCTGTAATAACATTTCAGCTATTATGGTGGCATTACCTGAACCAGTAGAACCACCACCTCCAAATACAAGGAAAATAATCTCTTCCTCTATACTGCTTATGTAGTCCAAAAAATCGGGATTTTGTTCCAAACACTCCAAGGCTCTCTCCCTGTGACCGCCAAACCCATCAAAATTTTTCAGATGGTACTTGTTCATACCGCCCAATGCTCTTAAATCCTGTTCACTACCATTCACTGCTATGCCCTTATATCCATAGTTCTCAACAAATTCTTTAACCTGTTTACCTCCATAGCAGCCAATACCTATAAACATAACTTTGTCTTTCAAATTCATCTGTCTACCTCCTTGCACTCTTCCACAACTCTTATTCCCCCTTCTGCCAAATAAAATGTGTCTGCATGATTATCCAAACATCCCTTCTTGACATATCCAATCTTGACCAACTTCTTCATCTTCCTATACAATGTTGCTCTTACTCCTAGGGAATCATCGTTATCCTCGCTGATCTCAGATAATGTCATTGAGTGGAATCTGTCTTTGCACTCATTTGCATAAAGCGTATCTAATAAGATAAATTCCATTCGATTTAACTGTGTCTCTCTGTTCAATTTAACCAGTCCTTTCTTCATATAATGTGGTAGCATTGTTCTAATACAGGTCAGAATGTCGCCAAACATATACGTGTTGTTGTCATGGTATATATCTGACATTGCTACTTGTGAGGAAAAATATATAGGCATTTCTGCCTTGTATATACTTATTCCCCTTTTTGAGATGAACTTTATTTAATTTTCAATGTGCATATATAAAATTTGGAAATTGTCAGGTGATCCACCTGATAGACTTGTATTTGAATTTTTCAAAAATATCTGCTATAATATGTATTGCTTAATTACATAAGTGCAGATTGAAGTCTGTACAATTCCTATGGATGTTGGTAGCATCCATATATTGAAGTCGATGTTGGTAGCATCGGCTTCTTTATTTCTACGAGAAGATAGTATCATCATTTTGATTATGTGTCAATACTCATTTTGAGTATATTTTTCATAAATTATTTGATTATTTATAAACCATATGCTACAATATTGAATATGGAGGTTCTAAATATGGCTAATGACAATAAACCCCAAAAGAGGATTAGTGATATTATTCGCAAACTTTTAAAATCTGCCGAAGTATCTACTAAACAAGCCGCATTATACCTAGATTGTACAGAACAATCTTTTAGGAATAAATTATCACGAGATAGCTTTTCGCTAAGAGATTTAATTATTTTATGTTATTTATGTAATGCCAGCCTTAGATTAGAGTACGATTCTCTTAACGCAGAAGATGAATTTGAATTTTTTAATCCATCTGAATATCTTTCAGAAAATGACTATAATCGTATTCAAAAAATCCAAGAACAAAATTTCAAACAAAATTTTACAAACATGATGATTCAATTATCTAAAGAATTTTCAGAAGAAGAATTAGAAAAAATGTCATCAAAAGAATTACTCGACATGTTGATTCAATCTACAAAGAAAAAGCTTCACAAAACTTCCTCTTTAGATGACAATACTCAATAAACAATTAAAAGCCACCAGAGAGATTAACTCTCCGATGGCTTTTTTAATGAATTTTCTTCGTTCACCCCTGTATATTCTTTCAAGTTCCTTAATACTGGGCAGAAGCTCAGATATTTTGCAAAAGTGGGCAGAGATTTTTACTGTTTTGACTTGTCTGTGAGGTAAATATCTACGTCATTACTTACTGATGAATAGTTAATTTCCAAATAATATGTGCCTGTTTCATCATAAGCCCAGTAGTTACAACCAGTATCATCAGATCCCTGATCGGTATTATATGTATATCCTGCATCCTTACAAGATGATATATATGCATCAACCTCGTCAAAAGTTACTGGGTCAACATTGTAATATACATGATCGTCCCCAACAATTATTGCTTCTACATCAGATTTGAACGCACTCACCATATCCGGTAACTTCTCAGTCAGAATCGATATATCAACAGAGGATAATCCCTTTTTTTCAGTAATCTCCTCACTGCTCGCTTCCTCAGTTTCAGTATCATTCTCAGTCTCCTTACTAACACTTTCACTACTTCCTGAACCAGTATTACTACTATTACCGCCACACCCAACAAGTCCAACACACATAGTTCCGACTACCAAACCTATAAATAATCTCTTTTTCATAAAAATCTCCTCCTCTGAAAATATAAGACCATTATACTATTCAGCTATTTTATCATCAACCTGCAAATAGTCGTAGTCACCTCTTGATACTTGTAGCATAATTCTGATTTTGGATATACCAAAAACTTACTCAGATGATTGTGATCCATAATCTCAGAATATAATATATTATTATCTATTCACACACCAGCTATTTTTCAAACGTCCGAACATAGAGCATATTATCACCTAACAACCTCATGTTTTGCAGGATATATAAGGCTTATTATGTCCTATATTCGGCAGTTTTTACTTTATTATGTGAAAGTGTTAAATCGCCTTTATTTTAGTTTACATAACATCATAAAATTCTCAACATAACGAAACTACTCTCGAACTGATATATATAAGATGCTATGTCAAACAATATCAAGTAAATGCGCACTTTACCGAACTTAATACCAAACTAGATCAATAACCAGCCTCCTTGAATAAATATTGTAGTATCCAAGGATGACTGGTTAAGGTTTATCTGAATTCATGATTCATACTATAATATTTCCATGAATACGTCATCTTCTGTAATTCCAAACATGTTCTCTTCATTATCTAATTCACAAACTAAATATTTATCGTCCTTTCCATCTAAGACAATTACCATACGATTGTCTTTAAGCAGTAACGTATGTAGGAATTCATACTTCATATATTCACCTCCTATCTTTCTAAACTAAAAAAACTACCTATTTTACCACATATTCAAATAAGCTTTTTCATAAGCTGTTTGTCTTTGGTAAAATAAGTAGTTTTTAAATTTCTCTTGTGTATTATAATGCAAACAAAAAGAATATTATAAATTTTCCTGTTGTTTACGCTCTATTAATATCACATATTGTTATTTGTTGTCAATATCATATTGTAACAAAAAAGCCATGACCATTACAGTCATGACTTTCTCGCAACAAATCAATCAATTCCAATCTATAGGTAATCAGCCTACAAACTTGAAACTGTATATTAAGGGTTCATCACGCCCCTAACATCAATTATTATAACATACCCAAACCATTTTATCCATCTGAATTAAATTGAGTATCTATGTATTACCTATATTATAATTCTCTATACCATTTTGCTTTTTATCTCATTTAATCGCTCTGTTGTAATCCTGTTCAGTTCAGAGAAGAAATACTCTTTTATTTCCTCGTAACAATCAAGATCTATAATACTTATAGTATCTGATAAATCTAAATCCCAATAACCTACATATGTACAGATTGTTAATACACCATTATTTATATTCAGATCTATAGTCATTGATATTTCAAAGTTATCCTTTGTATATACCTTACCTGTTGCCTTGTAATTTTCCATGAGCGAATTATTTATACTATTCTCGCATATTTTCTTGATACATGCTGGCATTGTTGAAACGTTATCCAGAAATATCCCTACAGTTCCACCATCATATATATCAGAATATGTATCAGTTGTCTCTTTCTTATCATGGAATATTTTCAATTCTTCCAATTTATACTGTGGCTGCGTCATTTGGTTGTACCTCCCTTTCTACCTACAAAATTTATCTATCATGTCCTGTAATCTTTCCTTTGCGTCCTGTACATAATATAATTCTCCGTTTATTCTGAGTGCTTTATTATGTTTCTGTGCTGCAATAACCTTTTGCTGATATAGATTGATTCCAACTATCACACCAAGACAAAAGTTATTGACTTCCTGTTCACTGTTCAAAATTTCCACCTCCATCATTTTCCTTTGCATATTAATTCTCCCTTTTGTCCATATCTTTTTCATAGATCTTCACCAGTTTGTAAAATGTTGAACGTTTTAAATCCAATCTATCCATGCACTTAACTGCTGTGACTTCTCCACATCTCCATTTTTCATAGTATTCTTTCCAGTTATCAGGAAATTGTGCGTTAGGTCTGCCTACTGGTTTACCTGTCTTTAACGATGTTTTCTTTCCATTGATGACTGGCATAACATCCATACCCTGTTTTTGCCTACGTCTTGTGTTTTCCAGTTCTTTTTGTGCAACGTAAGAAAGAATCTGCAATACCAGGTCTGCAATAAATTTCTTGTCCAAATTATCATCAGACTGCCTAGTATCAAGTAAAGGCATATCCAACACTACAATATCCGCTCCAATGTCATTGATGATATAATTCCACTGTTCTCTGATTTCTGTGTAATTTCTTCCCAACCTGTCAAGACTGACTATAACCAGCAAATCTCCCTTCCTTAATAATGGTGCCGTCTCAGTCGTTCCAACCAATGCGTTGTACTCTCTTCTGTTGAATGTTTTCCCACTTACCTTATCACATCTTATATTCCTGTCTGGAATACCAAACTCTTTTAACTGCTCAAGCTGTCTGGCAAGATTTTGTTCTGTAGTTGATACTCTTGCATATCCCCATACTTCATTGTTTTCCATTTTTCTGTCCTTTCTGTCTGTAAAACACCTGCCACTTTATGGATATATCTGTAAATAGAATTGACACCTTTACAAATACATTCCCTTACAGAATAACTATTCTCCGTAAAATGACACCTTTATAGACAGTTTTCCAAACCTCTTGTTCCATCGCTAATTAACTGATAGACTAAATATGAAGGGAGTTGATACATATAAATATAGAGATAAAGAAGCCAAACCGCTTTAGAAACATATCCAAAAAGTTTTTTTCAAAACTCGAAGATTTTATATTTTCCATTATTCAGAGGTTGCCTGATAAACTGCTGCCATCTATATTGATTAGCTGGCTCAACAGATACACGGATAAACGTATTTCAGAATTGCAACATCAGATATTCAGAACAAATGGAGATCTGCAAATCTCAACAATGCCGTTGATTCCATCAAGCAAAAAAATAATCACCTATAGAATTATTTCCATAGGTGATTGACTGCTTTTATTTATTCTATTATCTTACAAATTTCGCTCTTATTCATTGAACATATGTTCTCAATATGATATACTGATATAGTATAATTTAATAGAAAGCAGGATGTAATTTCCGATTATTAGATGCCCTCTAGTTTACAAAGGAGGGAATGCCCTATGAACACACTTGAAGTTTTAACTTTGGTGCTGGTAATTTTTGCGGCTCTGTCTTACATAGATCATCATAAATAATAAAAAGAAATAGCATCCCACTCGTCCAAAAGTAGATGCTATTCTTTACGTTTACATTTTACTGAGGGCAAATCGGAGTTACATCCGATTACCTTTCTAATTAGATTATATACTAGGGCATTTGTTTTTTCAAGTGCCCTTTTTTAAACCACATTTTCATTTATTCCTGTTTGAACCTATTTTCATATGATAATTCAGGCTTCAAGTCTATTTCCCAATCAATTATATCTCGTGGCTGGCATTGTAGAAGCTGGCATAAATCCTCAATCGTTTTTGTTGATACATCGCACACAAACTCTTTTCCATTATGTTTGTCTTTGTATTCCTGAAGTTTTTGCTCTATCTCTTCCATCGAATTCCCTGTACACATTTTAATTTTTGTTAGTGTTCCCTGTGGGATCAATGATTTTTGACGTATTGTATATGTCGTTATTTTTTTCTCTTTTAATTTTTCCATTAACTTATTGTAATTTATCATCTTAATCTCCATTATTGTTATTTTAGGCCTTTCCATATATTATATTTTATGATTTTTTCCATTTCAAGTAATCTTCATTTTTTTGCAAAATTTTATATAATTTCCTTTATAGTTTTAATAAGGACAGAGATATTTTCCCTGTCCTTTCACTATGTATTTTCTTGTTTCTATCGTTCATCAGGGAAGCATACTGTCGTTGCATTTATTGCCGAATCCTCTGAAATTCTGTTGGTTATGATCCATATTTTCCCTTTGGATGTTTTATATGCACCCAGAATATACAAATCTTCTGGATAATCCAAAGCTTCATCATTTGTCTTTTTATCCTCATTATCAAGACAACCCCAATCTTTAACCGCATATCTCTGCAATGACACCATAATTTCTGTAGCAAACTTTTTGTTGGCTGCCATTATATCATTGATTCCCTTTGTTCCAACTACCTGTCCCATATCGAAAAATTTTGATGTTACCATGTTTTTCATCCTTTCCATCTATCCTGCATTCCTGCAATACTGATTATTCCTGTTGTTACATTCTCCCTTTACCCTTCTGAAATACTCTTCCAAACTGAATGCGTATGATCTGCTCTGTAAACAAGTACATTTTCCATTTTTTATAACTGTTGTTTCTGCTATGACGATATTATTATTCAAGGTCAACTTGCCCCTTATGATATTTTCCAGTGACTTTCTCAAATCTCTATATGAACAATCTATATAAAATTTTCTGCCGTTATTTCCATCATTCACAAAATATATAACCCTATATGTAAAACAATCCTCTATCATATTATTAGCAAGACATCCTCTGTTAATATCTGTTAGAATATCTGATATTGTGTACATCTGTATCACCTCGATTTCTCTTATACCAGGAGGAGGATTTTCCTCCCCCTGTTTTCCTTTATGCAACATTCTTGATTACTGTAAAATACTGTTTAACAAGTGCTGTAAGGTAATCAAGTTTTCCGTGTACTGTTCCACTATCCCTTGTTGATCTGTCTATATCCAAATCTATCCATGTTTTTCCATTTATCTCTGTATATTTTCCATCAGCTATTAGCCAGTGAAGGAACTCTCCAAAATCTTTGTCGTTTCTTCCAAGTTCTGTAAATGCCTTGAATGTTGCAACAAATATATATCCATTCTTCCTATTGAATAACTTCCTGATCTCGCTTGTTATTTCCGTTGAATCAACCAGCCTAGTTAGTAAATTATCCAAGCTGTTAAAATCAAATATGGTTGCGTTCTCATTTAACCACTTAAAGCCTACCTTTGTATCTTTCCTGTACTGCTCTGGATAGTTACACAATATTGCCATATCTCCAATGGTTCTCTCGAATGTGCCGTTGATTCTGTCTCTGTTATTGCAAGAGTACATATCCTTAAAGAATCTGTTTTCTGCAATTTCCCTTATTTCACTTGCGAATGTATCAATATATGTAAATGCTTTCTGAGCCTGGTTCATAGGCTTACAGTTATTCAATTTGCGTACCAGTTTTGATATTTGCGTAGTATCACAATTCTGATGAATTACAACCTCCAACTGATACCCATTGAATCTCTCTTTTAATTCCTCTGGTAACTGCTTATAGGTTTTATTACGAATATCACACTCTATATTTTCCCAAATAGCCTCGCTATGTTCGTCTCGCTTTATATTTCCATTTTCATCTGTTACTTTTCGCTGATAAGTGACCATATATTCATCAAGGTTCTTTGTTATTTTTGCGTTTCCATATCTGAATAATGACAATGTACTGCTTCGCTGTAATCCATCAATTATCCACTGTCTGGTAATTCCGTTTGCTGTGGTTTCCTCACCTAAAATAATGGGTGGGATATAATCATCTGATAATACTGAAGCTATAAGCTCGTTTACCATGTTTGGATTCCACTGTCCTGATCTCCTCTGACATTCCTGGTCTGTTCTGATTTTCTCCGCTTTCATGTCCTTTAAATACTGCTCTAATGTGTACGTCTGCTTTCTGATGTTCTTCATGGTGATTACCTCCTAGAATAAAATCTTTACATTTTCAAAACTTCTCATAATCTTCATATTTTCGGCATATTCTTTTGATGAAATTTCTAAAATTTGCCGTATATCTTTGGGTTCGTACCCATCCATTAAAAGGTTGAGTATATTCACCTGTTGACTAGATAATTTTGAAATATACTGTTGTGCTTTGTCCTGAAATTGATTGTTTGTTGCTTCCTCGAATGTGTCAAAGTTGGATGGTATGAAGTTATACATATCATTGTCGTTACCATCAGAATCATCTAATGATATGGCAAATTGACTGATAACCCTTTTTGCTCTGTGTCTGTCTCTTATCTCTGTTTTGAACTTATTTCTTATGCAATTACAAAGAAAAGTATTAAAGCTAGCATTCATACAGGAATTATACGAGTTGTAACATTCCCATAATGTCATATTTGCAATACTGTAAAAATCGTCATAGTCTGATTCTGATAATGTCTCACCCAGTTTCAGAAAAATTGATCTTGAAATTTTCTTCAGTAACTGCATATTATTTTTACAATACGGCTCTAATACTTCTACCTTTAGTTGTGTGCCTGTCATTTGTCTCACCTTCTTTCATGCTGAATTATGGTATATTACCGAATAGGCAAGCGGAGAACTGAATCTCCCACGGCTAAACCGTCACCGCCTGAATTATCACTTTTTTATGTACTTATCCTCTGCCCACTTTGTAACCTTGCCGTTGTATTCGATTTTGGGTTTGTTTATAACCCCTTTGCCAACTCTTACAATTTCATTGTTGCACTTCTTTATATAGAACTCTGTTGTCTGTTTATCCATGTTTAAACCTCCAATATATTTATTTATCGCCTCGGCTTTGGGTGATTGTCTCACCCTCTGCCAAGGTTCTATATATTACTTGATTCTTAATACTGAGTATGTAGTCCGCTTTGTGAACTCTGCCAGACTACCGAATCGCTCTTCCAGTTTCTTCTTGTCTAAAGACTCTCGGCTCTGCTCCTTGTATGTTATCTTTGCCGTGTCTGTTATCTCCTCTGTAACTTCATGCTCTGTCATGTATGAAATTATCTGTCGTTCTGTCTCCTTCACCTCGTTTTCTAACTCTTCTTTCATTGCTTTTAACTCTCTGAGTTCGTCCACCTTTTTCTGAAGTTCTGCTTTTGTCATCATAATGATTACCTCCTTGAATGGTACTTGATTGATTTGTTGTAAGTCATTCGGTTGACTATGCCTATATGATACACATTTTTATGTGTATAATCTATTCGCAATATGCACAAATTTATGTGAATATCTTTGTATATTATGTACACGCTTTTATGTGTATATTTTTATTGACTATGCACGCATATTTGTGTATATTATAGATAACAAATCAATCAAAAACAATTCAATCAAGGAGGTTTTCAGTAATGAAAATGTACAAAGTTTATTTTGAAGGTCAGTTAATAGGTATTGAAACATTCAGTACAGAGGAAGTAAGAGAGATTAACAACTGTGACGATATAAGAGTTGAACTTGTTACAGATTAAAAAAGGGGTGGACATTATGACATATTTCAAGAATGTTGAATCATTAGAGGAATTAAGAAAACAGTATAAGGAATTATTAAAGAGGTTTCATCCAGACAACCCCAACGGCTCAACAGAAGCCACACAGTCAATCAATGCAGAATATGAAAGCCTGTTCAATATATTAAAGAACAGACACGAAAACAGAGCAACAACCGATTCAGAGGATAAAGCATCATATAACAATATGAAATATGACTATACAGAAGATATAAGGCTCAGAGAGGTTATACAGAATATTATCACACTGGACAATATCAATATTGAAATTGTAGGTTGTTGGATCTGGGTTGATGGTGACACATACGCACACAAGGACATTTTAAAGGGTCTCGGCTTCAGATGGGCAAGAGAAAAAAAGAAGTGGTATTTTCACACTGAAGCATTCAGAAAAAGAAGTCATAAATCGTTATCTATGGACGATATAAGAAATTTATATGGAAGTACAGAGGTAAAGACAGACGAAAAGAAACGGCTCAAAATGGCTTAATATAAAAGGGTATAGCCACAAAGTGGGTATACCCTGAATAATAAGAGGTGGTTATCATGTTCAATTATTATGAAAATGGAAAAATAGAAACCCTATCAGCTAGAAAAGTATACAGACTTTACACAATCGCCGTTGATGATGAGCAAAAGGCAAACGGCACAACCTTTTATTCATGGCTCTATGAGATGGAGAGAATGCAAATTCTCAATAGAATGTAGTCAATAAAATAGCGTAAAAAATAGGCTAGAGGTTTTTAATCTCTAGCCTTTTATTATACCCATAGGGGGGATGTATACATCTTGTGATATTGTCATCTGTCCATCCGTGGGTGTATCTGTACCATTCACACGATACCGCCCACAAGCCAACCAATGAACAGGGGGTGGCAAAAACTAAAAAGTATATTTTATTTTCTGCTAGGGGGTGTATCTGGTTCATCTATACACTGACCCAACTACAAACCAGCTTGATCTACTCCATACATTGCCTGTTCATAGCTAAATCCTTCATACTGTAACTGGTGGAGTAGTCTATCTCTTCCCATATCTGGTGAAGAATGTAAATAAGACTTTGCTTTTTTATATGCTTGATCGTTCCAATCTGCATTGCAATTATCCACTCCATATTGAACTTCATCATCTGTGAACCCTTCATATTCAAGTTGATGTTGTAGCCCACTATATGAAAACGCAGAACTATTCAAATATGACTTAGCCTTTTTCAATGCCTGTTCTTTCCAATTAGCACCACAATTATCAGCTCCATACGTTGCTTCAGATGTAGAAAAACCTTCATACTCTAATTGATGTATTAACCCAGTATAGGAAAATGCAGAGCTATTAAGATACGATTCTGCTTTTGCTTTTGCACCAGCATTACCTGTCTTTGGTGTATAATCATAGCTTGAACCATAAGAGTATGACAAGGAATGATACGCACAATATTTGCTATTATGTGTTCTCTTTTCTGTGCATCCATCAAAGGCACATCTGGTTGAAAAATAATATATCCAGAATATTACAATACATGCTACAACTACACCAATAATAGCCTTTACATTGATTTTGTTTGCTGGTGCAGCAGTATTTGGAACAACCTCTTTTTGCTGTTCTGCTTCATAATATGCTTTTACATTATAGCCACATCCAGGGCAAGACTTAGCTGTACTTGATACATTTTCTCTGCCACATTCAGGACATTTCATCGAATCCCTCCCATTTGTTATTATCTATTCGATAATCTTGATTGTTGAATACGCATCATTTTTAAGGACTGTTTTTAATCTTGCCAAATCAACATCACCTACTTTATCTTCGCCATCAATATAAAGATTTACTAATTTACATATTAACAAATCATACAGATCGTCTTCATCGTCTGAATCATAATCATCCTCATCTAATGAGTTACAAGAACCTAAAACCTTATATGCCTTATCCTCAGTATTATAATATCCTAGCACATAACTTGTTGTATTACCTCCAAAACCATTCTGTGCTCCATAATGGATAATACAAGCTGGATGCTTGTCTGATACTTCTTCTGCGCTATCCTCTGTTTCTGAACTTTCGGAATCTTCTTCTCCACCCATTGAAGCATAAAATGTTATGTCATATGGCTGAAAAGAATCTGGATTTTTAAGATAATTCTTTAAATCGTTTATAGTTGAATATGCATAGGATTCATATTTCAACTGTTCCTGAATCGTTGCCACATCTTTATATCCACTAATAGAATCCAGCAACTTATCAGCTTCATCATATTTACCTTTTTCCAAAAGTGTCATAGCTTCATTGTATGTATTTTTCGGCTTAACTACTTTGATGTTGTATACTATCAATCCTATAATTGCCCCCAATACTACTATCACCACAATAGGAATTACTATCTTAGCAATATTTTTCTTAGGTTTTGCTTCTAGTGGCGTTTGAACAGGTACAGATTCAGCTACAAACTGTTCATCTTTTTTCTCCTCTTCAAATGGGCAGCCACAATGTACACATTCTGTAGCATCAATTGGATTTTCTTTTCCGCAGTCGCTACATATTTTAGTAGCTGGCTTATCCTCAATTAATATCTTTCCACAATGCACACACTTCTTTGCCTTGTCTGAAATTTCCTGTCCACACTCAGGACACTTAATCATAGCCATACCTTCTCCTCCTCTGTATGAATAATATTATGTTTCTATTATATTCGTTTTAACGAAGATATTCAATCATAAGAATATCTTTTATCCTTTATTCATAAGCTATGAATGGAGGTGCTATGATGATTGATTATTCCCCTTTCTGGAATACTCTTGAGAAATCAAGTGAGAACTGGTATACACTCACAAATAAATACCATATGTCACATAGCACATTGCATAGGCTAAAACATAATATGGATGTATCAACCAAGACACTCAATGATTTGTGCCGTATTCTTGGCTGTGATATTTGCGATATAGTAAGATACGTCAAATCAGATGACGACCAGATATTATAAAAGAGCAAGAAAACCGATCTTCTGCTCTTATTATTTTTGAGAAAATAAGCTATTATAGTTTTGTAGCCACAAAACATTCACGATAACATCTATTATCTTCATACCCAAAACTCAATCTATATTTTGCCCTTGTTTCACCGCCCAGCTTAAAATTATGTCTGTTTTTCAAAAAATTGCACACAATTCTCAAATATCCCTTATTTTCTTACGTTTTTACGATATGGCATAATCCTCAGATTTTTGTCATAATCCAGCTTTATTTTTATGTAAACCATCACAAAATCAACGTTTTTCACTGCCACGATATTAGATACGATATAGCAGCAGGTGGGGGGATGTTTAAACTATGACACATTAAGTACCTAATATCTAGCAACTGTCCAGTTCCAACGCCTGCCATTTTTGCCAATTCTTTATCCGTATGAGTGCTTTTAACTTTTTCTCCATTTGGAGAAGAAGTTAAATCTGTACGAGTTCCCTGTGTAGATTTTGCTTGCTCTTGGATTTTTCTTTTGAATTTGTCCATTACAGCTAATCTTTGAGCAGGTGGAAGATTGCGTCTACCAAGTTGAGTGTTGATCATCCATTCCATAACTAAAAAAAAGGCGTACCAGAAATTAAGTTATCTGGTACACCTTTCCATAAAACTAGATTTTTTTTTAATTTTCGGTTCTATATTTGTTATATATGTTTTATATATGTCAAGCATTTCACCCATAACAGGTCTATATTTTTCTATATTTTTTAAAGATCCATTTCTATTCTGCCTGATTTCAGCAAGATCTTCCGAAACATCAATAATTCGTTCCTTTATATTTCGATATTCATCCCATACCTTATTAATCCTTCTAGTACTAACACGCTTTAATGAATCTGAAATTTGCTGTCTTATAGTTATACAAACATAATCTGCAATGTCAAAATACGCCCTTAATTCGTGTGCTAATGCTCGATCTAATTCTTTAACAGCAGCCTCAGATAACCCTTCTTTATTTTTCAGGTCGAAATATCTCATTATATGATCCAATGCATCTCTATGCTCAAGTACAGGTGCAACAAAAAAGCTCATCTGTTCTAACAATTCCTCCGCATATATAAATAGATTTTTACTCTCCATATATGTATTGTATAAGTTAGTTTTATACTGTTTTTCTAAACATTCCAAACTATCACTAGCCATAGCAATCCCTTCTTACTAAAATTTAGAATTTCTTTTTCTTAATTTTGCCCTTTTTGCTTCCAGCATACTGTTAGATTCAAGTAGTCCCATTGAACCTCTTGCTGTACCCTTAATATACATTGTTGTATAATTTAAGTTTGTATCATTTTCTAACAAAAAAGTAGCCAATTGCACAATAATACAGGAAACAATCACAAATGCAAATACAAAAATAATTAAACTCATTCTGCCCTCCTCCGAATCAATTACTACTATAGCTTAATTTATCAATCTCTTTTACCGATTTTTTAAAATAATAGATTATTATACAATTTTCTATAAAATAAAGAATTAAAAAAACTATAGAAGATATTACCACTCCATATAATAAAACATTATTCCATTTTATCAATGACATTCCATATTCTAGCGAAAAAAAGAATAGCACTACACAAACTATCATATTATAAATCCAATGTCCAACTATATTTTCAGAAAACCTCCAGCCAATAGTTGTAACCAACGATGTAATCATAACAAACATAATATCTGAACCCAAATATTCTGTCCATGCTAACATCCTCTCATTCGCGAATGTTTTAGCTATAAATATTACAGCAACAGAGACAATAACTAAAATTAAATTAACCATAATTTGTTTTTTTATTTTTTTCATATGAAACTTTCTTTATTATTATTCCTTTTTTCCAAATGAAAAATTGCCTTGCATTACACAAGACAACCTAATCATACTGCCTCCGCAGGACTTACGGACTTTACAACGCATCCGCCTGTTTCTTAGGCTATCTCATTTAATAACGCTTTCCATTATATCATCTTAGTGTATACTCCGCAAGTAATTCTTTATGGTTTTCTAAATAACTTGTCCTTATTGTAACATATTTTCGACATTTTGTATCATTTTCTTTAGATTTTTTATTTTAAAATGCCATATATTGTAGGTAATATTAAACCAACCACATTATTCTGTTGTTTAGTCAATATAAATCATGTCATCGACTATGCCTGCAAACTCCACTAATCTATAAACTTCACTTTCCAATCTATCATGCGCAATCCGATATCCTTTATACTCCCCTAATCCTCATATGGAATATAAGGACATTCCTTATATTTAACCAATGCATCAAATAGCCTGTCTGATATCTTGTCCCTACATTTCAATGCTCATATCTTAGCATAGCCTCATATACATAATCCTGTACTTTGCCCTTACAACTCTCTGCTAACTCCTTAATATACTTGGTTTTGCCATCAATCAATCCCTGTTGTGCTAACTCTTCAGTATCGTATATACCCAAATCTATCTTCTTATTCAATATTGCGAATGATACTGCATACTTGTTGTCGTCATCCTTGACAATACTCTTTTTTATCCCTCGCTCCTCAAATACAGTATTTATATAATGCGTCAAAAATGAACAAGTTTCTGGACTGTACATATTACTTTCCTTACAGAGCAGATCTTTATCAAGATCAACCTTAGTTCCAGGAATATAATGTGCATCAAACCATATCTTAAAATTCTGGTAGTTCTGCCATTCCACGCATACATTTTTATCCATATAATACGGCTTTAATTTATGAACCTTTTTGTTATAACACCTCTGGATCATATTCTTCCATTTAATAAATGAACATGATTCACTATCTATATCTGAAGACTCTACCCCAACATAACCAACACCCTCATAAGTTCTTTTATTGTGCCAAGGTTTCCAGTCATCAGGCTTAAACTCCACAGCATTTACAATATTTATAATCTGCTTATTCGTAACTGCTCCATCCTGTTCATGTACTCTTAAAATCTCTCTGTATTGTTTATCTGTTACTGGGAACAAATGCTTATAATAATTATCATTTGTATCATTGTTTTTATGCCACACCATAGTATTATGTTTCATGTCATAGTTGACAACGAACATCTGAATTACAAGATCACAAGCATTAACTCTCTCTTTCTTATATCCCCACCTATCCTTGGATTTAAAATAAACATTCCTGTTAAGTGTATAAGTCAATTCCTTTGTCGTTCTTGAACGCACCCCTTTTACAAGCTGATATGTGCCATCATCCATCTGTTGAATCATTCTACCATAATTTGAGATCCATGCTGATTTATAATCAAACAATCGTACAAACTCTTCATCTTTCGCAATAGAATCAATACATGATTCTGACCTATATAGTATTTGAAAATGATATGGTTTCTTGTATTTTCTTCGTATCTTTACCAATTCTCCATTATTATATTTTTCTAAACCATCTGATAATCTCTGTTGATAACGCTTTTCTCGTCTGTCCTCGTTATAACAGTCTTTGCAGACACCATATATATAATTTTGTTTACTTTTAAATTTATCTAATGGAAGTTCTCTCCCACACCATTTACATACTTGTGTTTCTTCTTTACTCATATTTACTGTCCTCCATTTTGCTATATCAGAGGACAAGAAAAGGCACGTCCAAACTAGACGTACCTTGATATACTGTTACTACCTTTAGGCAGCAGTTGATTTATATTTATATACTGGGAATATGTGCTGAACCGCACAATAGACACCCTTCAGAACAAAGGGAAAAATGATATTTTAACACATTTCTTGAACTCTGATACAGACTTTCTTTTACTTCCTGTCTGTTTGGAAATATCCATACATATTTTTGAATCGGTGTATGTCTGCCGATTATTTGATTGTAAACTGTATTGCTCTTGCGTGCGAATACTCAATATCATATACGGTATTTTTATAACTAAATCGATCTGGATACAGCTCTGTAGCAATCTTTCCAAGTAAAACGGATATTTTATCAAGTGCTTTACCATCTTCAAGTGCAACCATAATATTGACTCTATAATACATTTTTGCATATGTTTTTGAACCATCAAAATCAGTACCTTCCTCTTCATTAACTTCAACGGCTATAAAACTACCATACATAGATGATGACATATCATAAGGGAAAATGTAATTATCCTTTATATACTTTGTTCCATATTCTTTCAGATAATTTTCTTTCTCTCTTGCACATAGATAATTTGTGAAATACTCTAAAATATCAGAGTTATTAGAAATTTTGTTAATCAGTTCCTTCTTAATGTTTTCAATGCTTAATTCTTTTGTCATAATTCTATTGCTCCTTCTCTTTTAATCTTAAATCTTCTTTTATCCTGCCAATCATACAGCACATACTGTTATAATTACCTGAATACTTCTTACCTCGTGTAAATATAATATATTTAGCCATTTTATTCTTTGGACAATCAACCAACTTTGCCCCATATCCTATATACTTACACTTAGTTCTCAATACTTTCTCCTGTTTGTTGCGTACCCTTGCAAGTACAGCATTACAGGATTTAACATTATTGTTGCGTATAAACTTCGCCATCCAGTCAAACAACTCTGTATTATCTCGTACTCTATCAATATCTTTTGGGTACATCTTCTCCCATTCTGTAATTACATTTTCTGGTATTGAATCCAAATTTAGTATCATAACTTGTCTTGCTACAATAACCTTTTTCTCATTGTAGTTAATGATTCTATTGTCCATCATCTAACCTCCACGTCAAATCCTTGTTTTCTCAAATAATCCAGGGCAGCTCTAACCAGCTCACCATTCTCAACGGTATTTGCCATAGTATCATCCCATACGTGAGGTGTGTTTGTACCAAGGTCTTTGCCACCATGTAATCCCTGATTTGCCCATGTTGCAACCTGATTACCAGTTGCACTATAGTAGTTATCCATAGAATCTGTATCTATATATACATAGGCTGTTACTGTCTTTCCTCTTCGTCTTGCCCCAACTTTAATCGCTGACCTCAAAAAGTCATATTGTCTGCGGTAATAAATAGGATCATACGAATCGTAATAACTCTGAATAAAATAGTTCAAAGTTTTATATACTTGATCTGCCAACTTATCTGTCATATCTTTCATTACAGGCAGCAGAGTATTTTGTAAATCCTTCATACTTTTTATCTCTGGCATTAGTCATTCTCCTTTATATATCCTTTATCCTCTAATATCGCTATCTGCTGTGGTGTACACATACAACCATATCCAAGACCATATTTGCCCTCTTCAATATTTTGCAGATACCTATTATTCATTCTCTGTTTGTTTCCTTTTTTTCTGCCAAATTTAATTGTTGTATATGGCTTATTACCATCTTCGTGATTCATTTCACCTATGTTATATGTACGTGGTGTATGAACACTAGGCGAAAGAGAACCTATTTCTCCTATACTAACCTTTTCTCCATTCTCCAAGGCAAGTTCCATCTCTTCCAAGCACATATTGAATATCTCCTGAATGACTGACATTTTATATATATTGTCTTCACGCTGGAATACTCTTGACGCTATCATTTTCTTTGTAATTGTTTGTCTCTGTTCTTTCCAATCCATCGTTAATCCTCCTCATGAAATCAGTATTTCTTATTACCCTATATCATTAGGGTTATGAGCGTGTATTTGGCTCAAATTTTGATATTAGCACCTTATTTGGTTATTTATATGTATGATATTTTTAGGCACTAAAATAAGCCCATACGCCTATTTTAAATCAATAAGCATATAGACTTATTTTAATGTCTAAACTATAGTGTGGTGTGCTATTTTTTAATGCGCTATTTCGATACCGACATCGGAACCGAGGAACTTGCCCATCTCGAGATGGTTGCGACCATCATTTACCAGCTCACAAGGGATCTGAGCATCGAGGAGATCAAGGCATCGGGCTTTGACAAATATTATATCGACCACACCATCGGCATCTGGCCCCAGGCGGCAGGAGGAATTCCATTTAACGCCTGCGAATTCCAGTGCAAGGGCGACGCGATAACAGATCTTTTTGAGGATATGGCCGCTGAGCAGAAAGCCAGGTCGACCTACGACAACATTCTCAGACTGTGCAAGGATCACCCGGACGTATATGAGCCTATCAAATTCCTGCGCGAGAGGGAGGTCGTGCACTTCCAGAGATTTGGCGAATGCCTTGAGGCTGTAAAAGATACCCTCGATCACAAGAATTTCTATGCATTCAACCCTTCATTTGACACCAAGGCACCTTGTTTAAAGAATAATTGAAAATTAGAAATATCGGTGGTAAAATGATGTCACTTTTTACAAGAGAAGAGGCGGTGTTATGTCAGAAAAACAGATCAACCACTCACAGAGATTCGGAATCATACTGGTTCTGTCATGCGGAATCATGTGGAGCATAAGCGGAGTCCTTGGACAATACGTGTTCCAGTCGTCAGATGTAAATGCCACACAGCTTTCCATAATCAGACAGTTTATATCCGGTGTCGTACTGCTTGTCATCGCCGCCGTAAAGGGAGATAAAAGGGCTTTGACCATATGGTCAAAGCCTAAAAGTGTCATATCTATGCTGTTCTTTGCACTCTCAGGTGTCATGGGCGTGCAGTTCACATACTTCGCTTCCATCGAACATTCCAACGCCGCAACCGGCACAGTGATCCAGTTCACATACATAATCATGCTGCTGTTGTACACAACAATATTCATGCACAAGAGACCTCATATATATGAAGCCGCCTCAGTCGTATGTGCATTTGCAGGTATCTTTCTGATCGCCACACACGGCAGCCTGAATTTCCTTGCCATATCCAAACCGGCGCTCATATGGGGACTCACCTCAGCGGTATGTTTCACTATATACTGCCTTTATCCTCAGAAGCTCTACAATGAATATGGTCTGGTAAATATCATAGGCTGGTCATCACTCATAGCCTCCATTCTCCTTGCGCTGGTCACGAAAACATTCTCACTGCCTCACATGGATGGAAGGATAATTGCAGCCTCACTTGCGGTAGCCATTGTAGGCTCCCTCATCCCATTTACAATATACGGTCTCGGCATCAGCATCCTCGGAAGCGTGAAGGCGAGTCTTTTTGTCACAGTCGAGCCCGTGTCAAGTGCCCTGCTGACGTGGATCTTTCTGGGAACCCAGTTCACCAGCATGGATCTGATCGGTTTTCTCCTGATTCTTGGATCCATACAGGTTGTTGCCATAATGACATTTCACAATGAAAAACACATAGTAAAAGCTGAACAGACTCATCTGTCATGATGAAAGTCCATCCAGCTCATCTATCGCACATCTCATAACCCGGATCTCCTGAAGTTTTTCATCAAGAAGCTTCTCCCGGTGTGTGAGTTTTTCGTATATATCTCTTCTTCGTCCGTCAAGGCTTTGCAGCCCGGTTCTGCGACTGTGTATCTCATCCCGCTGTGCACAGAGCTTATCAAGTTCCGCCCTGCTTTCCTCAAGCTCCGCTGTCAATCTCTTTCTTCCACTCTTCTTCCTAAGTCCCCAGTATTTTGACAACGCATATCCAATATAGTATGCAAGTCCCGCAGCTCCGACAGCGAAGAGCATCGCATACACAAGTCGTCCGTCCGGGAGAATATTATCACCCCGTGCAACCAATGCATACATTATAACTATCGACAATATTCCAAGTACCATGAGCGGTACAAGTGCTGTTCTTACTCCAGTCCTTATCCAGCTTCGTCTGTACTCCTTAGGAAGCTCCTCCAGATGACGTCTGAGCGTCGTGATCTCAAGTTCGCTTTTCCGCTCCTGTGCCCATACCGAGTTAAGCTCACCCAGAACATCAGAGCTGACCTCGTAGTCATTTTGCAGGCTCATATATTCCCTGACCGCAGCGTCCGCCTCGTATGTCTGACATTTCATCCTGAGTATCTGTCTGACCTGTCTCAGTGTATCGTGATAAAGCTCCCTGCCCATTTTTCTGCCCGATCTTGCATACAGCCCCGACACCTCTATCATCATGTCGACCGCAAGTTTTATTCCGTCTCTGCTTTCAAGACCGGCAACATTCAGTTTATCGAGCAATCTGCCAAATTCTGTATTTTTGTTGGCTCTGGCGTATTCACTGTAGTCGGATCGTTCAAATCTCTCACCTTCCACCGCCAGGATTCTGTAATCCTTCAGCATGGATGATATATCAAAGTTCTTCTCACAGCCTGCCATACGGTTCAGGCATATGGAATATATATTGTCACGTCCCTCAAGCTCCAGGATACCCAGAATGGCCTCCGTCAGAGTACCGTCCCTTGTATCGTTATCCACCGGATAATCAATTCTTTTATATTCTCTGACCGCAGCAGGCACAAACTTAGTCGAAACCACTCCGTCAGACATTTCCCCATAGATATATCCATGTGCGCCTGTTGACTCTCTCGACACAGCCTCCGGACTTCCAGAATAATAAGCCTTGCCCGGAATCTTCATCTGATACTTCTGGCGGCCGCCAAACGCAATGTAATTAAATCCACTGGCACGCAGCCTGTTCCAGTCAACCGGCATCCGTCTCCGGTCACCCCCACATGCGATCAGCACATTACATACCGCTTCATCCTGCGGTTCTGCATCATCCACCACCCTGGCATCCATCTTCCTGTCAAAACAGCTCACGCCGTATATATCAACGTCCTTGTCCGGAAAATGAATATGATCCAGTGCCATGGTCGCCTGCTCATCCCTGACCGCTGTGTACCCCATGTCTCCAGTCTGTTTGTCTCCAATCTGTCTTATTCCAGGGCTTCCGATCACACACACACGGGATTTGAAACCATAGTCAAGAAGCGGCGCATCACTTCCCAGATTATCCTGAAATCCAGCAGCATATATGACCACTGTATGCTTTAAGCTTCCAAATATCTCATCAAGCCATGCAAGCTCTTCCTCAGATGGCTGATGGTCAAACAGATTGCCTGCAACCAGAAGAAAATCCACGTCAAGCTCCCCGGCACGTGCCACCACAGCCTCAAATGTCATGTATATTTCGTTTTTCCTCTCGCCGCTCCATACACACTCCCTGTCAGGCAGCGCGCCGAGCAGCACATCGGATATATGTATAAACGTTATCTTTTTCATCAATCTGTATATTCCAATCCCAAGCATGAAAATGCATTATAATCCGTATTTGTTATGTGTGAGCATGACGCACGCCCCACATTTACATACTCTTTTATAATTATATTAGTATATGTCGATACACGCAAGTGCAACGACATAATGTATGTCGTGCACAGGTGCGACAGCCTTCACGCATCAATGTACTTCATTATTTCATGTCATCTGACCCTAAAACGTTCATTTCAACAGCCAGAGCATTATTTTGCCAAGTTTAATTTGTTTTTAACTTGTTTTTCTCAATTGACTTTTAGATATGGCTTGCTTATAATATGTTAATGTAGTTTTTTGAAGTATTAATGGAGGATATAATTATGGCAGTCAAGTATGTGTTTGTCACTGGTGGTGTTGTATCTGGACTCGGTAAGGGTATTACTGCTGCTTCTCTTGGACGTCTTCTCAAGATGAGAGGATATAAAGTCACAAGCCAGAAGTTCGACCCTTATATCAATATTGATCCGGGAACAATGAACCCTATCCAGCACGGCGAAGTTTTTGTCACTGACGACGGCGCCGAAACAGATCTGGATCTCGGTCACTATGAGCGTTTTATAGACGAAAGTCTCAACAAGAATTCTAATGTAACAACCGGAAAGGTATACTGGAGCATCCTTCAGAAGGAGCGCCATGGTGATTTCGGAGGACACACAGTACAGGTAGTGCCACATATCACCAATGAGATAAAAGACAGATTCTACAGAAATCCCGATGCAAAGGATACTGAGGTAGCGATAATCGAGATCGGCGGAACCGTTGGAGATATCGAAAGCCAGCCATTCCTTGAGGCTATCAGACAGTTCCAGCATGAGGTCGGTCCTAAGAACTGCATCATGATCCATGTAACTCTTATCCCTTATCTGAAGGCTTCAGGTGAGATCAAGACCAAGCCTACCCAGGCGAGCGTTAAGAATCTTCAGGGAATGGGTATTCAGCCCGATATCCTCGTATGTCGTTCCGATCTTCCTCTTGATCAGGGCATCAAGGATAAGATCGCACTGTTCTGTAACGTGCCGAGCAGAAACGTTATACAGAATCTTGACGTGGATGTTCTGTATGAGGTTCCACTTGCCATGGAGAAGGAGCACCTTGCCGATGTAGTATGTGAGTGCCTGGATATGGAATGTCCTCCACCTGCAGAACAGGCATGGCTCGAGTGGACAAGCATGATAGATGCATGGAAGCATCCTGAGAAGAATGTAAGAGTTGCTCTGGTCGGAAAGTACGTATCACTTCACGATGCCTATATCTCAGTAGTTGAGGCATTGAAGCATGCCGGCGTTGCCAACAAGGCAGAGGTTGAGATCAAGTGGGTCGACTCCGAGCTTGTAACAGAGGAGAATGTCGCTGAGATCCTCGGCGATATAGACGGAATTCTTGTTCCGGGCGGCTTTGGCGACAGAGGTATAGAGGGAATGATCACTTCTATCAATTACGCCAGAACACACAAGGTTCCTTACCTTGGACTGTGTCTCGGAATGCAGCTCACGATAGTTGAATTTGCAAGAAATGTACTTGGATATTCAGACGCCCACAGCTCTGAGTTCAATCCAAACTCATTCCACCAGGTAATCCACATCATGCCAAACCAGCACGATGTAACCGATCTTGGCGGTACCCTCAGACTTGGTTCATATCCTTGTGTGCTTGCAAAGGATTCAAAGTCATACCAGTTATACGGTACAGAATATATCCACGAGCGTCACAGACACAGGTACGAGGTCAACAATGACTATCGTCAGGCTCTGACTGACAACGGAATGGAGCTTGTCGGACTGTCACCTGACGGACATATCGTCGAGATGATCGAGATTCCTGAGCATCCTTGGTTCATCGGAACACAGGCACATCCGGAATTCAAATCAAGACCAAACAAGCCACATCCTCTTTTCAAAGGATTTGTAGCAGCTGCACTTGAGCATATGGATAAATAATATATAGAGACGGGGAGTATATCAACTGCTGATATACTCCCTGTTTTCTGTTTATTATGTTTTATAGCAGGTCTGTAAATGACCTTCCGGATCACTCCACCACGTCAAGAAGTTCCGCAAATGTATGGATCTCCGCATCCTTATCCTTCACACTGCCAAACCCGTATGCCGCGTGAATGAACTTTATCCCGGCAAATCTGGCACTGTCGCAGTCGCCCTGGATGTCGCCGACATATGCAGCATCCTCTATTCCATTCTTCTCCATGAGTATCTTTATACTCTCGCCCTTTGATACCTTTGTATCTCCCCAGCAGAGTATATCCTTAAAATACTTTCCAAACCCGTAATAACCAAGAAATGCCTCTATATATCCACTCTGGCAGTTGCTGACTATAAACAGCCTGTGTGAGCCCGAAAGCTTCGCAATGGTATCCTCTACACCATCGTACAGAACGCCGCCATGTTCACGGAGATACTCGTTCTCATAGTCTCCGCAGGCATCCATAAGCTGAGTCATTCTGTCCTCCGAATACGCTCCGAACAGCTTGTAGGCAATGGCATCCATAGGCATACCCATAACAGATTTGATATCGGCCTCTGTCACCTTCATGTCCACATCAGCCTGTCTTTCGAGGACTTCATTCCAGGACGCAGCCACATTTGCCGCGCTGTCCCACAGAGTTCCATCCATGTCAAATATAAGTGATTCTACCTTCATATTCTACCTCTCGTATATTCTATTCAAGTATATGGTCAACACCCTGTTTGATGATGGTCACAACGTGCTCATCGGCCAGGGAATATATTATATTCTTGCCCTCTCTTCTGCTTTTTATCAATTTGGCCTGCTTCAGCACCCTGAGCTGGTGTGAAATAGCCGATGCATTCATCTCCAGACGCTCTGCGATGTCTCCGACACTCAGTTCCTGCTTAAGCAGGGCGAACATGATGGATATACGTGTCGCATCGCCAAACACCTTGAACAGGTCTGCCAGATCTGCGAGATCCGCCTGTTCCAGTTCATAACTGTCAAAAAAAATATTTTTATCTTCTGCCATATCTATGGTCCTTTCTGCTCCCAAACAAGCAACTCACGTGTTCCATTTGAACAAGTATTCATATGTAAATTTACTACACTTACTTTTTTGTGTCAAGTCACCTGAATCTCATGAATATTTCAAATGATAACTGCACACAATTACATCATACTGAAACGCCGCATTTGGCGCGATCATATTGGAGGTCAAAAATGAAAACATTAAATTGCATATGTCTCACACTGACCATAATCGGTGCTATCGTATGGGGCATTATAGGACTGTTCAGCTACAACATAGTGGACGGCATCTTCGGTGCCGGAACTGCATTTTCCAGAATAATCTATACTCTGGTGGGTGTTGCCGGACTGTATGCCATCTCCTTCTACTGGTTACTCAACAGGGATTAACGGCATTAATATGCAAATGCCCGCACCTATAAAAGTGCAGGCATTGTATTACATATCATAAAACAAATTCTGTTATTATCATAAATCCTATGCATACGCACAGTGCCAGAACAAGCGGCACAGATATGATCCTCGGTCTCTTGACCTCAGCGTTCCTGTTTCTTCTGAACATCGCCAGCATATCCATATGCCTTCCATTCAGGTACGCCAACAACACTATCATCGCCGCAGCCGCACACAATCCCATAAATGCAAATGGAATATATATCAATATCGTCTGCTTGAGCTGATCTGCTGCTATTCCCTCAGAAGCCTGTTTCTCCACCATCTGCTTGAGCACGCTGACATGTGATGCTATATAGCTGATGATGACGGATATCTCATTAAAGCAGAAATGGGCATACATGGTCGTAAATATACTTCCTGTCGCCTCGGCAAGAAATCCCAGCATCATTCCCAGAACCATCGCATATGCCATCTGATTGAAATTCATGTGCATGGCTCCGAACATTATTCCTCCTATGATTATAGCCGCCAGTCTGCTGCCATATCTGTAGCTTCCCATTATGACGCCTCTGTAGGCAAGCTCCTCCACGATTCCCGGAGTGACCGCCATGAGAAGTGTTGACACCCACAGCTTATGATTCGACACAAGACCTGTTGCAAGCTCGGTAGTGGCACTCTCCACCCACAGAAGACTTATGGCATTTATGAGTGTCATAAGAGGCTCAAGAGCCACGACGAATGCCGGAACGATGATTATCGCCAGCCAGTGCGTCTTTTTCAGTCTGAGCGTTTCGCGCAGATCACATTTGCTTATAAGAATATATATGATCGTCGGCACGAATATCATGCTCTGGCTCAGGATCAGATTCTGAACCATGGTTATATGTGAGCCGATATTCGTCTTCCACAGTATCATAACAACACACAGATACACACATATCAGCGACAGGAAAAACCATGACGCTCCGTGTACCTTTCTCTGAACATTGTCCTGTCTCATACGCTTACTCTACTGTAGCGATGGCTTCTATCTCTATAAGCACATCCTTAGGGAGTCTTGCAACCTCCACGCATGAACGTGCAGGGAAATCGCTTGTGAAGAAGTCCTTGTAAATATCATTTATCTTGCCAAAATCATTCATATCCTTGATAAATACTGTTGTCTTCACTACCTTATCCATAGATGAGCCTGATGCCTCTATGAGATTCTTGAGATTGCCGATCGCCTGTCTTGCCTGTACAGTGACATCTCCCTCAACCAGTGTATTTGTCTCAGGATCGATAGGTATAACTCCTGATGTAAAAAGCATTCCATTCACGAGAACCGCCTGTGAATATGGTCCTATTGCCGCTGGTGCCTTTGGTGTACTTATTATTGTCTTCATGTTTTGTTCCTCCTGTTTTTTACTATTATATATGATGAACTATTACTCCTCATCCATCTCGCTCAGCTCCGCCATGAGAGCCTTTCTGTTGTTGCGCCTTCCGCCATTGCTTCTGGTGAATTTCACAGTGCCTTTTCTGTCTGGCACGGGCTCCGGTGACCGTCTGGATACCGGCTTCTTCGTCTCAGGCTTTGCACGCTTCACAACATCGGCTTTGGTTGTTCCTTTTTTCGCAAGCTCTGCCCGCTCTTCCTCGGACAGTATCTCAATGTTCTTCTCTGTGATCCTTATCTTACCGTCCTTGAGGAGCTTGCCAACCGCCGTCTTAAATGCTCTCTTGCTTATTCCAAATTCCTTCTCTATCACCTTTGAATCTGCCTTGTCATTGAACGGGAGCACTCCATTATATGAATCGATGATATTCAATATCATCTCTGCATTCTCCCTGATCTGCATCTTTATCGGCTTCTGCATGGTGAGGTTCAGCTTGCCGTCTTCCCTGACTGACGCAACCCTGCCCTCAACGTGGTCGCCGGCATATATGGCACTGTGTATCTCCTTCTTCGGGATAAGTGCTGAATATTTGTTGTCCACAGCGACAAATGCACCATACTCGGAGCTGTACTCTATAACTATTCCCGATATAGCATCTCCCTGCTTATATGGGGAATTGCTACTCAGATACTCATAAACCTTCATGGACACACACAGTCTGTCCGATTTGTCAGTGTACATTCTGACCAGATATTCATGGTTCTCTCTCACCGGGCCAACCTGCTCCTTAAACGGAAGCAGAATATCCTTTTCAAGTCCCCAGTCCATGAATGCACCGATCTTGGTAGTTCCCACACACCTAAGAACAGCCATCTTACCCATAGTTATATATGGAACATTCACAGTTGCAATGAGTCTGTCGTCAGAATCCCTGTATATGAACACGTTGATGTGCTCGCCTGTCTTTATGCCATTCGGAACCTGCTTTCTCGGAAGAAGCACCTCACTGTCAGAATCCGCACATCCAAGATACACACCAAATTCCTTTTCTCTCTTTACTATAAGATCATTCCATTCGCCTATCTTTATCATCGTCATACCGTCCTCTTAATTTTTTCTGTCGACACAGTATATCATATATCCTTACTGCTCCGTTCAAACTGGACAACACACCTTGTCCTGTCCTCTTCATCTGCCAGGATTATCTGAACATATCTGTCGTCAATAAACCTCTTTACTACTATAACATCATCTTTCACATATTGCATCTTATATTCCGCTCTGACTGCAATAATATCCGCAACATCATCCACGTATTCCTGGGCAAGAGCAATATACGCTTCATTATTCATATGATTGTTGGAGTCTATCTGATAAGACATGACCTTTCTGGTATCTATAGTCTCCGCATCGCCCAGCAGTTTTACCTTGCGCGGCGCATACTCCATGTCTATGGCAGGCTCCATCGGATATGCGTCTGACACCTCTTTGTCTATCTTGACAGGTCTCAGCCTCTCGGTGTCCATATAGCTCCAAATGGATGCCGCCTTAACTATGCGTTCTCCATTCTCGTCCAGTATATCTATATTTCTGAATCCCAGAGATGCCTTGAAATCATATGCCCACGTCCTGACCTTGATCTTCTCTCCCATCGCAGGATATCTGACCACCTCTATCTGCCAGGAAACCAGGAACCATGCTCTGTGGTGTTCTGCCAGATAATCCAGCCCTATGCCGACCTCCTCCGACTGCAGTATAGCACAGTCCTGGAAATAGTTCGCTATGGTCGCCATGTTGGATATCTTATTTCCACCAGTCTCACTATACCTGACTATCGCTTCATATGAATACATTACGCCACCTCCATGATGCTCATTTTACTATAATTTTATACCCTATTTAGAGGGCTATCGCAAGGCGAAAAATTTTTTTGAATTTTTTTAAAAAAGTGCTTGCATTATTCTGAGCTTTAGTATATACTACCATTTGTTGAGGCAATGGGCTATCGCCAAATGGTAAGGCACTGGACTCTGACTCCAGCATTTTCAAGGTTCGAATCCTTGTAGCCCAGCTATTAAGACTTGAGATTTATCTCAAGTCTTTTTTATTTCATAAACCGCTTCATATAATGATACTTACAGTGGGCAGTCCGCTCCACAGCACATAAAAAAGACATGTCGTTAGGCTCCGACATGTCTTTCGTGTATTACTATCTGTGAAAAATTTCATTGGCGTAACAAAAATGTAACACATTTTTAAAACATTATCAATAGGTTTTCGCGTATTTTTTCTAAAAATTCAATTTCAATCCAAGCAATTTTCGCGCATTATTCTCAAATATATTGTTTTTGTCCACATCTTCCAGATCAAGGGCCTCTATGTCCGCACATGACTGTTCCTGATCAGACCATGGGCTGTCCGTTCCGAACAGGATCTTGTCAGACCCGTGAGCTGCCACTATCTTCTTAAACATGTCACCATCAAGAAGCTGCCATCTGTGCGATGCCCCCTCCCGCCAGTCTATCTGTCCATAGGAAAATGCCGTGTCAAAATACACATCTCTTCCGCAAAGTCTGTCCAGCACGTCATCCCACATCTGCCATCCACCCATATGGGCAAGCACAAGCTTGTCAGGCCCAACCTCATCCAGCACCTCCTCCGCCATTGCAGGAGTGCAGTGAGTCACATCAGGAAGTCCTATGTCTGTTCCCGCATGTGTCACCACGATAAGCCCAAGCTCTGTGGCATAGCTGATTATCCTTTTATATCTTATATCGTTGAAAAAAGCCCCCTGGTAGTCAGGATGGATCTTTATCCCCTTCAGACCTTTGTCGCATATATCCCTGAGTATCTCTTTGTAATTGTCATTGTCGGGATGTATCCCTCCAAACGACCACACATGTGTCTCTGAAAAGCGCTCATTCTCCTCAACTGCGAATTCATTTATATGCTTATATTGTTTCGGAGACGTTGCCACCGGAAGTACCACAGACACATCCACATGTCTGCTCCTCATGTCATTCTCCAGTCCGTCAAGTGTGCCATCCGAATGTGCCCTTGTACCGGATCTGCTCTCCAGAAGCCCTACCGTCTTGGCTGCTATCCTGTCGGGATACGTGTGTGTGTGAAAATCTATTATCATAAATATTCCTCCTGTACATTTATACTGCGTAAGCGCAGAACACCTCTGCTGCGGCCATGCTGTTCACGTTCTCCATATCCACAGTTGAAAAACATCGGATTTTGAGGTATCTTTATCAAAGATATTTCCACGAAGGAGAAAACATGAGCAAACGAAAAAAGAAAATGACGCTGAAACAGATGCGTTCCCTCGTCGTCTTTTTGGTCGCCATAAACATCATACTATTATTGTGCATACTTGTCATGGGATTTTTTCTGGCAAAGGCACAGATCACCAAGGGGAAAGGACAGACTGTCATGCTCCAGAAGGCCAACGACACATACACGGTGTGTGTGGATGCTGGTCATGGAGGAAGCGATGTAGGCGCTGTGGGACTTGACGGAAGCTACGAGAAGGACGACAATCTCCGTCTTGCGCAGGAGGTTGCCAAAGCCCTGAAAAAGAGCGGCGTCAACGTCATAATGACCAGATCCGACGACAGCGACACACAGCTCGACTCCCGTTCAAAGATAGCAAACAAGGCCAAGGCTGATATCTTCGTTTCGCTACACCGCAATTCAACAGCCAACCCAAACACCACAAAGGGCATTGAGATATGGATACACAGCTCAGGATCTGAGCGCAGTTATGCGGCCGCAGATGACATTCTGAGCAATCTCGAGGAAGTTGGTATAACCGCCAACCGAGGGGTGCGAATCGGAACCCAGGGAGACAGCGATGATGACTATGCGGTCATCAGAGACACCGATATGACAAGCATGATCGTTGAGATGGGCTTCATGACCAACCAGGACGATCTGGACTATTTCAATGAAAATCTTGAGAACTACGCCAAGGCAATATCCAACGGTGTGGTTCAGTGGCTGAACGATTATGTCCAGTAACGCCGGACATATCATAACATTTGAATAATTCCATAAAAAAATAACACATTGAGCACAGCCCAATGTGTTATTTTTTATTCACTTATAACTGTTCTGTTTCTTCCTGATTCCTTCGCCTTATAGAGTGCTGAATCCGCTCTGTTGAACCATGCCTTGGAACTCTCTCCCTTGGTGTACTCAGCGACACCACAGCTACAGGTTATTCCATCCTTGTTCATAAAGTGGAAATAGTAGCATCTGAACTCTGTTCTTATGTCCTCAACAACATTCATGACCTTGGACAGTTCCACATCATGGAACAGTATCACGAACTCCTCACCGCCGTATCTGAAGGCAAGTCCCATATCCTTCGACTTCTCCTTCATCATCTTACACAGCGCCTTGATAACTATATCTCCATTGCTGTGGCCATATGTATCGTTGACTTCCTTGAAATGATCTATATCAAATATGGTGACATAGGACTTCGCCCCAGTCTGCTCCACATTCTCGATCTCCTTATCAAGGCTCTCCTCAAATGATCTTCTGTTGTACAGGCCTGTCATCGGATCAACCATAAGCTCACTCATCAGTGTTACCTGTCTGTTGTAGCTTCCGGCAATCGATTCCATAAGTGCCTTCGTGTGCTTGTTGACAACCATAACCATCGCACACATAACAGATACTACCAGTATGTATATGAGCAGTGCTCCAACCCAGTTCATCTGTGTGGCAAGCTCACCGACATTCAAATGTAATCTCACAACATTGATGACCATGAGTGCAAGCACCGCAACTCCCGACCATACCGTCAGCTCCTGATCTGCAAATAACGCCGTGGCAATTATGGTGACACACGGAATAAGTATAAGCGGGTATATGGTGCAATATGTAAATGCTATAACACCGACACATACATATATCATACCTGTCACGACATAATTCTTGTGCTTTATGTCCGCCTCATCGTGCTTCATATAAAAATAGCAAATTGTGATCGCTATAGCCTGTACTATCATCGGCAGCACGATATACTTTACTATATATGCGCCTGCTCCTATGCTCTTATCTACTCTGTATACTCCAAATAATATCCATGCAATAACAAAAGAAATACTGCATATAACTATCATCATACGCCATACCAGCATATGCCATCTTGCGTCAATCTCATCCTTGTTAATATCATTCATGTGTACGCACCCCGCAAACCATCATATGTGTTGATTTTACCATATGAGGGTCCTTTTTTCCACCATTAATCAACAAAAGACGGACTTTTTTTATGCCAAAATCCGTCTTTTGTACCAAAAATCGTCAAATTACTTAAGGTTGTAGCCAACCTCAAATGCCTCAAGATTCTTCTCCACTGTCTTAGGTGGAACTGTGTTCTTGATAACCTCAACCCATGCATCATGTGAGAAATCCATGTGCTGTGCCGCGATTCCTATGATGACTGTGTTAAATACCTTGTTGTTGCCAAGCTTCTTTGCCTCGTCCATGGCATCAACTGAGATAACCTTGTACTTGCCGCTGAGCTCCTCGATGATTCCATCAGGATACTGTGCTGCGCCTGTAACTACAGTGATAGGATCTATTCTCTGGTCATTTACGATGATAACTCCATCCTTCTTCAGGAAGTGTGCATATCTGAGTGCCTCAAGTCTCTCAAATGCTATGAGGACATCCGCACATCCCTCTTCCACGATAGGCTCATTTACCTTCTCACCATATCTTACATATGTAACAACACTTCCACCTCTCTGGCTCATTCCGTGAACCTCTGAGAGCTTTACATCATAACCTGCTGCCGTGGTGATTCCACCGAGTATACGGCTTGTGAGAAGTGTTCCCTGTCCGCCTACGCCGACGATCATAATATTCTTTGTCTCCATGATTAGAACTCCTCCCTTTCTATAGCATCGAACTTACAACGCTTCATGCACAGTCCACAGCCTGTACAGAGTGTGTCATCTATACGGATGGTTCCATCCTCCTGCCTGATAACTGCAGGGCATCCAGGCTTTAAGCACATACCGCACTTCTTGCACTTCTCAGGTATTGCCTTGCATCTTCCTGTTATCTTAGTCGTCTTCAAGAGTACACAAGGTGACTTTGTGATGATGACTGATACCTCATCCTTTGCTGTCTCCTCCTTGATGAGCTTCTTAAGACCTTCTATATCAAATGCATTTATCTCATGGACGCTCTGGATTCCCAGTGCCTTGCAGAGATTGTAAATATCAATGGCATATGTAGGATCTCCCATCAGTGTCTTACCTGTTGCGGCGTGATCCTGATGTCCTGTCATACCTGTTGTCGAGTTGTCAAGTATGATGACTGTTCCTGTACTCTGGTTGTATACCATGTTCATGAGTGAGTTCACACCTGTGTGAAGGAATGTTGAATCACCTATGACCGCTACCCAGTTCTTGATATAATCCTTGCCCTTTGCCTTCTCCATTCCATGAAGGGTAGAGATGGATGAACCCATGCAGACTGTTGTGTCAATAACACTGAGCGGTGCGACTGCTCCGAGTGTGTAACATCCGATATCTCCTGCAGCGTGGATCTTCAGCTCTGAGAGGACTGAGAATACGCTTCTGTGTGGACATCCTGGACAGAGGATAGGTGGTCTAGCTGGAACCTGAGCAGCCTCGACTGTCTCTATCTTCTCGCCGAGAAGCTTCTCTCTGAGCATATTTGCGCTGTACTCACCCTGAACTGTAAGCAGCTCCTTGCCGACTGCATCTATTCCCCATGATCTGACCTGAGTCTCGATATGTGGCTCAAGCTCCTCGATGACATACACCTTGTCTACCTGTGCACAGAAGTCCTCGATCATCTTTCTTGGGAGTGGATTTACCATGCCAAGCTTTAAGACTGATGCGTTTGGCATAGCCTCTCTGACATACTGGTAAGGGATACCGCTGGTGATGACACCCACACTCTTGTCTCTCATCTCAACTCTGTTGATCGGCATGTCAGCTCCGTCTGCTGCCATGTCCTTGAGTCTCTGCTCTACAAATACATGACGTGGTATAGCGTTACCAGGCATCATGACATATTTCTTTATATTTCTCTCATATGGCTTGTCAGGAATCTCCTGTCTGTCACAGAGCTCTACAACGCCCTGTGAGTGTGAGAGTCTTGTGGTTGTACGGAGCATTACAGGAGTATCATACTTCTCACTCAGCTCAAATGCATACTTTGTGAAATCCTTTGCCTCCTGGCTGTCTGATGGCTCAACAACTGGGATCATGGCTGTTCTTGCTACAAGTCTTGAATCCTGCTCATTCTGTGATGAGTACATTCCAGGATCATCTGCTGCAACAAGTACCATACCTCCGTTCACACCTGTGTATGCTGCGGTGAACAGCGGATCTGATGCCACGTTCACACCTACATGCTTCATCGACACTATTGATCTCACTCCCGCAAATGATGCACCGATCGCTACCTCTGTGGCTACCTTCTCATTTGGTGACCACTCTGAGTAGATATCTCCTTTGTACTGCACCATGTTCTCACTGATCTCTGTACTTGGTGTTCCAGGATATGCCGCTGATACCTTGACACCCGCTTCATAACAGCCTCTGGCGATGGCTGCGTTACCAAGCATAATCTTTTTTTCGCCCATGAATCTTACCCTTCCTGTCTATATTGATATTCTTGTTTTTATTTTTTCGTCTTAATTGACACTCTAATTTGTTATTATACAAGAATTATCAATAAAATAAAAGAGTTTTATACAATGTGATTACAAAGTGTGATTACAAAGCCATATCGAACAGCTCCTCTTATCGACATTTTTCCTAGTCAGTTATATTCTGCGTCTGACGTACCATGTCTGCAAAGCCCTGCCACTGCATATCGATAATATCGCCACTGCCGGCTGAACTGTCCACCTTACCGCCAACAAGAGCCATAACCATATCAAAATCTGCAGAACCCACATATTCACTGTTTTTGAGGATCATACCATAGGCCGCCACGGCACTTGCCGCACTCATGTCAACGGACATTTCGCTGCTGTAGCTGTCAGTCTTCACCACACGGCTCACAAGACTGCTCTTACCCCCATCCGGCTCCTTGTATCTTACGTTCACTGTCGCAAGCTCACCGGTATAGTCCTCTGCGCTATCAGACTTATCCTTAACGTCTTGTGATGCAGTCTCCGATGTATTTGCCTGATTGGAATCCTGTCCGTATTTGTGCTCGGCTGCAGGCACATCGAAGTCTGATCCCGCAGGCACTATCTCATAGAGCACCGTCACCATATGTCCTGCGCCTATCTCGCCGCCGTCCACAGCGTCATTTGCAAAGTCCGCATCCGCAAGGGCGCGGTTCTCATAACCTATCTGCCTGTAACCCTTGACATTTGCCGGATTGAACTCTATCTGAAACTTCACATCCTTGGCAACGGTGTTCAGAGTTCCGCCCATCTCGTCCACCAGCACCTTCTTTGCCTCATACGCAGAATCTATAAACGCATAGCTTCCATCACCATTATCAGCAAGAGCCTCAAGCTTGTTGTCCTTCAAATTGTCCGTTCCAAACCCAAGCACGCTGAGAAAAATGTTGTTTTCCTTCTTCTCCTCGGTTATCAGATCCACAAGGTCGCTCTCACTGGTAAGCCCCACGTTCAGATCCCCGTCCGTTGCAAGTATGACACGGTTGTTGCCTCCCTCTATAAAGTTCTTCTCCGCCAGCTCGTAAGCTGTGATGATGGCATCTCCGCCGTTGGTACAGCCCTCGGCTGTCATACTTGAAAGCGCCTCATTTATCGTGTACTGCTCTGAGCCGGATGTGCCCGAGAGCACCACCGTATCCTCACCCGCATATGTGACTATGCTCACCTTGTCGTTCTCATCCAGATTCTCCGCCAGCATGGCAAATGACTGCTGCACGAGTGGGAGTTTGTTATCTTCATACATGGATCCCGAGGTGTCGATCAGGAACACCAGATTTGAAGGCTTCTTGTCTCCAAAATCTATTTCATCCGTGTTGATCCCAACCATCATGAGCTTTGTGGCCTTATTCCACGGGCAGTCCGAATATTCTGTGTATATGGAGAACTTCTCTCCATCCTCAGGCTTCCTTCTGTAGTCATAGGTAAAATAGTTCAGCATCTCTTCTATTCTCACCGCTCCGTCCGGTGGGAGACAGCCTGACTCTATATACGACCTGACGTTGCTGTATGATGCCGTATCCCTGTCCGCCGCAAATGTGGAGAGAGGTCTGTCCGCTGTGGATACAAATCCATTCTCCGCCACGCTGTCATACTCTCTCGTATCGTAGGCGATCTCTGTATACATAGAATTTGAAGTATCTGTCACCATCGCTGTATCTCCAGTGACTGTTGCCACATCACAAGCTTCCTCCGCATACATAACATCATTCGACGTACTGTTGAATATTCCACTCAAGCCATTGTCCTGCAGCGACTTCTTTTTTTGCTTACTTTCTTTTTCCCTGTACTTTTCTGCGATCCCTGTTATCTCTGTCTTATCCCCATTTTGTTTTTCAAGGCGCATTCCCCTTCCATCTACTGCATCATCGTTACCGCAGCCCGTAAGACCTCCTACCATCATAACCCCTGCCATAACTGCGCATATGGATCTTGCAAATATTTTTGAATTATATTTCATCATAAAAAATCCCTCCGTAATATGAATTTCAAGCTACCGGTCAAGCTTTATATTCTATATACGAAGGGATTATTATTTTTTATGGTAATTTCTGTATTTTTTAATTTTTGATTTGTTTGTGCTATTCTGCCCTCTCAAATCTGTACCAGTTGCCCTCAACCTTCACTACAAGGCTACCATCATCACACACAATGTAGGCTGAGTTTCTGGATGGGTTCATGTCAAAGTTGACCTCGCCGTCATTTGCCGGCACGCCATCGGTGTAGCTCTCAGCGTAGGCCGCTTTGCTCTCATCCACGCTGTCAGCATCGACCATGTCGTATGTGTCCCTGTAGAGCACACCATCCAACATGATCATGGGGATATAGTCAGCACTATTCACAGAATTCTGAGCATCAGTATTTCTCTGTACATCATAACTCGCCGTGGCGTTTTCTGCCATTTCAGCAGCATCGCTTTGAATATCGTCTGCCGCAGCCGCGTCACTTTCTTGTGCATAATAACTTTCATCCGAAGTCACCTTCACACTGTTGTCCTGCGCTGTCTTATCGCTTGCCCTCTTACGGCTGTTCCTTAACGGTCCGGCTACGATCAGCACACACACCACTGCCGCTGCCACAAGACCGGAAACGATCTGGATGGTTCTTCTGTTCCTGTCTTTACGGTCTTTCTTGACTCCAAACTTCTTATCTCCAGATTTCTTATCCTGCACCCGCTGCGCATCCACCGCATCAAGTCCTGCCTCTATTTTTCCCCAGAGATCAGGTGCATCCATATTCTCTATATATTTGTCAGCTATTTCCTTTTCCAGTTCATCTTCATGTCTGTTCATAGTCTGCACCTCCTAAGTCTCTTGATCGCACTGTTGTAAAGCCACGTGACTGTTCCCATCGGCTTGCCAACTATCTCTGATATCTCTCTGAAGGTAAATCCTCCAGCCACCTTCATATCAACTATCTCCCGCTCATCAGGCTTAAGCGACTCCATGGCCACCTTCAGTGACACGCTGTTCACAACCTGTTCCTCCATGCTGCCACTCTGCCCGGTCTCCGGTATCTCATCCACCAGAGCCTCACGGTCTATCTTCCTGATCCTGTCCACCGCCATATTCCGGGCGATCGTGACCAACCATTTCTTATGTCCATTTCCCGGCTTATAGCTTCCCGCAATGCTGTACAGCTTGATGAAGAATTCCGATGTCACATCCTCAGCCTCCTCGCGCTGTCCTATGGTGTCGTACACCACAGCATATATGAGCTTCAGATACGCATCATATATGTGCCGCAGGCTATCCCTGTCGCCCGCCGCCATCGCAGACATGCACTGTTCAAATTCTCTGTCTGTCATAGCTCCCTCCTCATGATAATATACGTTATATCAACTGATTTTTATGGAATGTCATTTAACTTTTTAATCTTTTCCGCCTATTTACAACATCATATCTTCCGCATGGCGGCAAATCCCATCACGTAATTTTTCCTGCCACCAGCCGTGTCAAATGGCCATACCATATGGCGGCTGTCAACCAGCTCCACGTCGTAGTTCATATGAAGCGACATATCCTTCATGAGCTGTGCCACACCTTCTATGTGCTCCACCGACTTCATCGTCTCCACATCCCGCCTGTCAAATGCATTTGCAAGCTTCTCTGCGCATGTCTGATCCTCACATGCAGCGACCTCATATCCATATATGAGGACATCCTTTGTCATATGGTACATGTAGTCATTGAGTCTCTCCACCGCCGCCTCGTTCAGCCCCGAGATGGCACTGCTTATGAGTCTAAGATCCTCGTCATGATAATTGTCCCTGTAGTGGTAAAGCAATGCCGCAAATCTGGAATTGAGCTGGCTGTGAAGCCCGACCGCCACACTGTAATCAAATATATCAAGATACCTGTCGGTGTCATTTACTATATCCCCAGATTCCGTTCTGCCAATATATTTACCGGAATTGGCAGTCGCTATGCCTGTCAGGAACTCAAGTATATGCTCGGTGTCCTCACAGTCCTCAAGCATCGCCTCATACAAGCGGTACTGGTCATCGTCTACATGCCAGAATGGAATATCCGCTATTATATAATCCTGTTCCTTCAGCCCATATTCCCTGACTGCCGAAAGCACAGCTTCCCTGTCTCTGTCTATGAGCACCAGCCTGTAATTATCTGCCAATCTTCCTATATCTATATCGCCGGCCGGCCCTATTCCCCACAGTGCAAGCACAGGCTTTGAATTCGCTGCATCTGCATCCTGCCCGGATTCTTTTTTTACCCGGCAGTTATTTTCTATATATTCCGTCACCTCACGTCTGTACTGTTCCCATCCCACATAGGAATCCGGTATACGCTCCGTGGCGATCATCTCATCAAAATAGCTCATTGTCTTCTCCTGACTCTGTGAACTGACAAATAAAGCAAAAGGGTTATGCCTGTCAGTATTTATTGATCGTTCACAGGTATTTTATAAAATTTTATTTTTAAGCACAAGTGGAATGTAGTATAATACACATAGTTGTGCAACAGGACACACCATTCCAGTTTTTTTACATTTTGGAGGAGTTATGGAATCAATACAGACAAACGCTCTGAACAGCAAATACATCAATTCACTCCTGCGCCCGGAGGAAAATCCTTTCATGCAGGAGATGCAGAGTTTTGAGGAGATCATGATGATGTATTCATGTGCCATCAGAGAGGTGAAGACAAAATTTGAAGTGCTGAACGATGATTTCAGCGTAAGATATAAGAGAAATCCTATAGAATTCATACAGTCAAGGATCAAGAAGCCTGTCAGCATTGCCAAAAAGCTTGCAAGCAAAGGCTGTCCGGTGACATGTGCAAGCATACTGAACAATCTGGATGACGTCGCCGGAATAAGAGTCATCTGCCCATTCATCGATGACATATACATGGTGGCAGAAAAGCTCATAAGTCAGGACGACATCACCCTGATCGAAGCAAAAGACTACATATCGCACCCAAAGCCAAATGGCTACCGCAGTCTGCATGTCATAGTCGAGATTCCTGTGTTCTTCGCAGACCACACAAGGAATATGCGTGTGGAGGTACAGATCAGAACAATCGCGATGGACTTCTGGGCGAGCCTGGATCACCAGCTCAGATATAAGAAGGATATCCCGAACGTGGACATGATCTCCGCAAGACTTAAGAAATGCGCAGATGTGATATCCGCAACAGACCTTGAGATGCAGTCCATCAAGAACAGCATTTATGGTCAGCGATATATTCCTGAACTTAAGAGAGAATCACCTAAAGAATAATTACAGTTATTTTTCTCCTACTGATATTTTTTCAACCACAGGGAGAATGAAAAAATTGAAATATTTGCAACTTTTTATTTGACATTTGCTCAAACCTGTTGTAATATAATTGATGTTGTTAATCAACATGTGTGCATAGCTCAGCTGGATAGAGCACTTGGCTACGGACCAAGGTGTCGGGGGTTCGAATCCTCTTGCGCACGTGACAGAAGCTGTCTGAATTATTTCAGACAGCTTTTTTGTTTCATCAAAACTACTTTATAACAGCCAAATATTATTCATAAAAAAAGCCAGGGGTGCGGCTATAAGCTTTATTTACATAAAGTGCTACTCCCTGCTCCCCAGATATTCTTCCACCTTCTCCGGCATATCCAGTCTCAGCCGTACAATAGTCATCATGATCATGTATCGCAGGACTTCCTTTAATATCTCTTCGTCAAACTGCGACTTCATATTTTCCGGATACGCATGTACGAGAAAATGCACATTGTAGGCATCGCCCTGTCTTGAGATAAATGCACTCACATAGAGGCCATTCATGACCGCTGTTATGATGTCGTCATCCGTGATCTGTATATTTATCTTATACATCTTTGATATAAACTTTACCGTCTTGTCTTCTTTTACGAGAAAACGCCTGTCTGTAATCTCTCCTATGGAAAAGTTCTGTTTATGGAGTGTTATCGCCTGCAGGAATTCTGATTCCCTGTCATTCTCAATTATATAATCATATATATCATTCGGTGTGTATGCCATATTGTTCAAGTTATCCTTTCATCTATTTGTCTATATGCTAAGCGCTTTTGTCTATCTCTCGTCCGGAGTCGTCACGTCACACTGCCCATCGTAAGTCCGATCACAAATACCACAAATGCACCAATCGTAAGCACATACCACTCGATAACACGGACTGTAAGTTCCCAGTCAGACGGCTCAACATCATACAGGTTTCTCACCCTGGGCCACATGGCCAATCTGAAAAGTTCATCTGGAAACAGCATACTTACGACCGCAATGATGCATATAATGATTCCGAATATATATAATACTATATTTCCTCTGTTTGTAGTCTGCGGACCAGTAATAAACTTCACTATTTCATAAATATCCGGCGGATTTGCATAATAATCTCCTAAAACCACATCAAACTCGTTGGTCATCGTGCCGTCCGCATTGTATACCATGTATCCATCTTTTGAGACAGCGCCTCTAAAAAACACCTTATCACCCGCCATGATCTTTACTCCGATATAATCATCAGATGATAACATGCCGTTCTCCGTCCCTGCCGGTATGGCAGAATGATCCTCCATCCAGCTATATGGTCCATATGTTACGTCTCTATACCCATCTCCTGTAAATCGATGATAACACTTAAATTCTATACTCTGGTCATCATATACTATGATACTTGTATGTCCATCTGTATATGTCACATTTCCCTGTTCTTCTTTTCGGGTCAGAAAGTCACCCCTGAATTCTATTCCCTTTATGGACATTATAATCGGATAAATTATGGAAAATGCTATGATCATTGCCACTATAATGCTCATCAGAACCTTTTGCGTCCTGGATAAATTCTTTATTCTCTCCATATACATTTCCCCCTTCGATCAGGAATTTTCTGTTATCTCCACGAGCTACGAAACATACTCTGCAGATTTCAAATACATATCGACTGCCTATATTATCCTCCCATGCTATCCGCAGCCCCTGACTACTGCCCGCGCGCGCCTAGAACAGATCCAGCGTATTGTCAAGATATATCTCTTCTCTTACCCTCAGCTGGTACTCTGGCTTTGTCATATAGTATAGCAGAAATTCCAGCACTATGGCACTTCCAAGACCTCTTCCCTCTATCTTGAAATTGGAAAATCCCATCGGCAGGCAAATGTTCCTTATATCATCTATACCTATAAATCCCGGATTCTCCATCGCTTTTGAGAAACGATAGCCACCTGCTGCGTTCGGCGATGTACAGCGGTGAATTGATTTCTCACCGAGAGCCATACGGCTCACATCCTCATAGCAGGCTTTCCTGTCCTGACAGGAGAACCAACTGCATTCGTTGCACAGGAATTCCACCTTGTCTTTCTGCTTTTGCGTAAGCGCCCCCAGCCTGTCAAATGCTTTGTTCAGCCGGAAATCCGGCACAACATATCGGAATTCATCCCGGTCAAGCTCTGCCGAAAACTGGTCAAAGTCCGTAATGACCTTTGTTGTAGATGAAGCCATATATAGTCCCGGATAGTTCTCCTGCAGATAGTCAAGCAACAACTCCGAATGGACTATGACACCGTTTTGAATATCACCCTTCTCAAACGCTCTGCACAAATCATTACACCGTTTATCCGCAAGATGTTCCGGTCTTAACAATGAGTTGCTGAAGGTCAGCCTCGCCGATATTCCATACTCACTCATAAGCTCCAGCACATCTCTGGCACCGCTGTCACCATATCCCACTCTGCCACCGCCCCAGAGGCAGTCACCCGGTGCGCCATACACCGAGCCGATATCACACCAGTCGTAAAAATATTCCCTGTGCTCACGGTATAGTGGCAGGAACGCCTTGTACAGCTCGTAGAATTCAAAAAGTCCGGGCAGATGGTAATGTGCCTTGTATTCTGTTTTGTTATTCTCTGTCATTGATCTGCCAGACAATGGCTCATTCTCCATAGTGTTCATTTTCCTGTTTTTCTTTCAGTTCCCATATGTTATCTTAGCTTCCGCATACTGTCTACAATTATATAAAAGTTCTTCATCTGTTGCAAACCATGTTTAGGATATTGTATATTTGAAAGAGGCATCGACCACCCAAAGATCAAGAAGAGGAAGAATGTGGATGCGGAGCTGGACAAGTTTCTGTAGGCAATACAAACAAACTGCAACGGAGGTTATTATTTATTATGGGGAATACATTCAGGGAAGTTAAATGTTTCAAATGCGGACACATTTTTATGTGGCAGAAAGATGGTATAGAATATCAGTCTGAATATCGTCTGGAAAGCACCAACGAACTTCTGGGAATTGCGGCATGTCCTAAATGCGGAACGGATATGTTGGTAATTCCGCATATTCTTGAGGGAATCTCTAAAGATTCAAATGGAATTGTGGAATCAGGGATACGGGGAATATAAAGACAAAAACAACCGGGTATGTTTCTTCCTGAACATACCCGGTTGTTTTTTATATGAAAATATCCTACTCATCTGGATTCACGATGGCACCTATCTTAAACTCTCTGCCGTCCTTTTGCCACTGTCTGTACTCCGCTGTAGCGGCAAAGAGTACATCTCCCGATGAGTTGATTGCCGTCTCAAGTGAATCCTGGACCACTCCGATGATCATTCCGACAGCAACAGCCTGCATGGATATATCCTGTGGGATTCCAAACAGCGAGCACGCCATAGGAATGAGCAACAGCGAACCTCCCGCAACACCTGAGGCACCGCACGCGCCAAGGGTTGCCATAAGACTGAGCATGAGTGCTGTCGGAACGTCCACCGACACTCCCATGGTATTTGCAACGGAAAGCGCCATTATAGTTATAGTGATGGCGGCACCATCCATATTGATGGTCGCGCCAAGCGGTATGGATACCGAATACACATCCGGGTCAAGTCCAAGTCTTTTGCAAAGTGACATGTTCACTGGGATATTTGCCGCAGAACTTCTGGTGAAGAACGCCGTCACACCTGACTCTCTGAGGCATCTCCACGCAAGTGGATATGCATTTCTCCTTAAGACGATAGTCGCAAGGAGCGGATCTACGATCAATGCAACCGTAAGCATGGCGCCCACAAGCACAAGCAGCAATCTGCCATATTCCTTGAATATCGACAATCCACTCTCCGATACTGTCGTGAACACAAGTCCCATGATTCCAAATGGTGCGCACCCGATGATCCACCTCACGACGGTTGATACCGCATCCGATATGGATACAAGTGCAGATTTTATAGACTTGCTTGTCCGTCGCATGGCAAGTCCAAACAAAAGTGCCCATGCAAGTATGCAGAGATAATTTGCGTTGAGTATCGCATTTACGGGATTATCGGTGATGTTGAGCAAAAGATTCTGGAGTACCTCCATGATTCCCGATGGGACGACATCCGCCTGATATGATTCAAGGTCCAGTGTCATGGTTACAGGGAAAATAAAACTTGCGCTCACCGCCACTACCGCTGCGCATAGCGTGCTGAGCATATACATGATCGTCACCATACGGAACTGCTGGCCATTTCCCTTTCCTGCATTTGCAATTGAGCTGATGACAAGGGCAAACACCAGTATCGGCGCAATTGCCTTGAGCGCCCTGACGAACATGGTTCCGATCAGGCCTATTCCCGTTGCCCCCGGCACCAGAAGTCCCAGCACCGCACCGATCACTATTCCAACCAATATCTTCGCGATCAGCGACACCCTATTCCACATCTCTACAATCTTTTTCATGAATCTAACTCCTAACTATATCTATATTTCTGCTTTTTAACATACATTTTCTTTAGCATTCTTCTTTCTCAGAAGAAGTATCCTCACGAGCAAAAGCACTGGAATATAACTCCCGCAAGGATTCCGCGTTTCTTAATAGTATCATATATCGATCAGGCTTGTATATAACAGATTTCATAACTCAAAAAAGCGGCGAACAGATTCTTGTTTCTGTTCGCCGCCACTTCACTTCTATAATATTCTATTTTATGACCAGACTTCCTCTGCTATCTCCTTAACGAGCTTGAGCTTTGCCCACTGCTCATCCTCTGTCAGCTTGTTTCCGATCTCACACGATGCAAATCCACACTGAGGGCTCAGGCATAATCTGTCAAGTGGTACATACTTTGCAGCCTCATGGATCCTTGCAATGACCTTCTCCTTATCCTCAAGAACCGGAGATTTTGTTGTGATGAGTCCGAGCACGACCTTCTTGTTCTCTGAAACCTTTGCAAGAGGTGCAAATCCACCTGATCTCTCATCGTCATACTCAAGGAACAGCGCATCTACATTCTCATTTGCAAATACATAATCTGCAACTGTGTCATAAGGACCGCTTGTGAAGAATGTTGAGTGGTAATTTCCTCTGCAGATATGTGAAGTGATGACCATATCCTCCGGCTTTCCTTCAAGGGCAAGATTGTTCACTGCAAGCAGCTCCTTCTTGACATCCTCAAGTGATATTCCAAGCGACCTATATCTCTGCTTTGCTGCATCCCCCACTATGGCTCCCCATGTACAATCGTCAAGCTGCAGGTTTCGGCATCCAGCATCATAGAACTGCTTAATAACATCCTGATAAGCCTTTCCAATGTCCTGGATAAGCTCCTCATTTGTAGGATAGAACTTCCTTGTGTTTGCAATATTGTCAGGTACTATCATCTGCTGAAATGTCTGTGCAGGAGCCGGTATCGTATACTTTGCAACAGTATTCTCATCCTCGAACTGCTTTAAGAACTTGAAATATTCAACAAATGGATGAGCCTTTGCCTTTATCTTACCTACAAGATACGTATCATCAAGAACCGCAAGCTCTGCATCGAATTTCACACCATTTCCAGTGTTCTCATGGGCAACTCCATCAAGTCCCCACATAAAGTCAAGATGCCAGAATGTTCTTCTGAACTCGCCATCTGTGATCGCATGGAATCCAAGTTCCTTCTGCTTTGCAACGACCTTGGTAATCTCCTCATTAACAACTTTGTCGAACTCCTCCTTGGTGATCTTTCCGTCCCTGTATGCTGCCTTCGCATCCTTGAGTGCCTGTGGTCTCAGAAAGCTTCCTACAAAATCGTATCTGAAAGGTGTCTGTAATTTGCTCATATGTCTTTATCCTCCGTAGTGTTTTCTCGTTTTCTTAACTTGAGGATATTCTAACAGGGGAGGGATTCTATGGAAAATACTATTATTTTGAGGCTTGCCATAGCTTTAAACTATGGAATATGATAAGAGTACTCCACTATCAATGCTTAAAATTCTATAAACCGCCAAATCTATAACAAAAAGCCTGCATAATCCCTATGTGAAATCATCCACAATGACAATCGTCAAATATGATTTCATATAGGCTTATACAGGCTTTCATACCCTATTATTCAATATTCTTTAACTCCACTGCGAGTTATACAGATCCGCATAGAATCCATTCTGCGCCATGAGCTCATCATGGTTACCCTGCTCTATGATATCACCGTCCTTCATAACAAGGATGATGTCTGCATTCTTGATGGTTGACAGTCTGTGGGCTATGACAAAGCTTGTCCTGCCCTTCATCAGATTGTCCATGGCTCTCTGAATCCTGTGTTCTGTTCTCGTATCGACTGACGATGTAGCCTCATCGAGGATCAGGACCGGATTGTCAGCAAGAATTGCTCTTGCGATAGTTAAGAGCTGTTTCTGTCCCTGGGAGATATTTGTTATCTCCTCATTGAGCTCCATGTTGTATCCACCCGGAAGTGTCGAGATAAATCTATGTGCATGGGCTGCCTTTGCCGCTGCGATGACTTCCTCATCCGTGGCATCCAGTCTTCCGTATCTGATATTCTCCATGATAGTGCCCTTGAACAGCCATGTATCCTGAAGCACCATGCCAAATACATCCCTGAGCTCACGTCTGTTGAAGTCCTTAATATTGTGTCCATCCAGAAGTATAGCACCGCCATTCACGTCGTAGAATCTCATGAGCAGCTTGACCATGGTGGTCTTGCCCGCTCCGGTAGGTCCGACTATAGCTACCTGCTGTCCTGGTTTTACATGGGCTGAGAAATCCTTGATGATGATCTGATCCGGATTGTAGCCAAACTTTACATGTTCAAATGTAACTTCACCCTTGATTCCCTCTGTGGATACAGGATTCTCTACTATCTGCTCCTCTTCTTTCTCTTCAAGAAGTTCAAATACTCGCTCAGCGGCTGCTGCCATCTGCTGCATCATATTTGTGACCTGGGCAACCTGCTGAACAGGCTGTGTGAGGTTCTTCACGTACTGTATAAATGCCTGGATATCACCTATCTGGATAGTTCCTCTGATCGCCAGAGCCGCACCTGATATGGCAACTGCCACATAGCCCAGATTACCGACAAACATCATAATAGGCTGCATCAGTCCTGAGAAGAACTGTGACTTCCATGCTGACTTGTACAGAGTCTCATTTGTCTCATGGAACTCTCTTCTAACGTCGTTCTCCTTATTGAACGCTTTTATGACATTGTGTCCGCCATACACCTCTTCAACCTGACCGTTTATGTGTCCCACGTATTCCTGCTGCTGCTTGAAGAATCTCTGGGATTTCTTGATGACAAACATCATGAGCATGATACTTATCGGAAGTATCAGCACTGATATAAGTGTCATAAGCGGGCTGATCGTGAGCATCATCACGATTACACCGATGACCGTACTAACCGATGTGATGAGCTGTGTGATACTCTGGTTCAGACCATTTCCCATGGTGTCTATATCATTTGTGATCCTTGAAAGTACCTCGCCATAGGTTCTGCTCTCAAAGTAGCTCATCGGCATCCTGTTGATCTTCTCGGACACCTCACGTCTCATCCTGTAGCACACCTTCTGTGTGATACCGGTCATGATGAAGCCCTGTACAAAACTAAATGCCACACTCAGCACATACAGACCAAGACAGAACAGCAATATCTTACCGATATACGTGAAATCAATTCCGCCGTTGCCTGTTATCTTGTTCATGATTCCCTCAGACAGGGCTGTTGTTGCCTTGCCGAGTACCTTCGGACATACTACGTTGAATACCGTACTTCCAATTGCAAATATAGCAACGACAACAACCGCTGCCTTGTACTTGCCTATGTATCTGAATAACTTTCCTATCGTTCCCTTGAAGTCCTTGGCTTTCTCGCCGCCCATCATAGGACCGTGGCCTCTTCTAGGGCCTCTGAAACTTCTCTGATTATTTGTCTGATTCTGTTCTGCCATGTCCTACACCTGCCTTTCTGAGTCAGTTCCAAGACTGGCCGCTATCTCCGATGGAGAAAGCTGTGACTCGGCTATCTGCCTGTACTCCTCACAGGTCTGCATGAGTTCTTTGTGAGTTCCCTTGCCGACTATCGTACCCTCGTCAAGCACAAGTATCTGATCTGCTGAGAGTATAGTGCTTACACGCTGTGCAACGATAAATACCGTGCTGTCATTTACGTGCTCGCCAAGTGCCTTTCTGACTGCCACATCCGTCTTGAAATCAAGCGCCGAAAAGCTGTCGTCAAATATCAGGATCTTCGGCTTTCTCGCTATGGCTCTGGCTATAGCAAGACGCTGTTTCTGACCACCGGACACATTTCCACCGCCCTGAGCAACCGCACTGTCGTAACCGTGCTCCTTCTCCTCTATGAAGTCGGATGCCTGGGCAATCTCAGCTGCAAGCTTGACATCTTCATCAGATGCATCTGGTGCACCGAATCTTATATTGGACGCAATCGTTCCCGAGAACAGAATTCCCTTCTGCGGAACAAAACCGATATTCTGTCTCACGCTCTCCATGGTGAGGTCTCTTATATCCTGTCCGTCTATCGTTATCGAGCCCTCCGTAACATCATAGAATCTCGGGAGGAGCTGAACCAGTGTACTCTTACCACAACCGGTACTTCCTATGATCGCCGTAGTCTGTCCAGGCTTGGCCTCAAATGAGATATTCTCAAGTACATTCTCATCTGCGCCCGGATATGCAAATGCGACATTGTCATACTTTACGACACCCCTTGGTGCTTCAAGCTTCTTTGCTCCGGCTGCATCCTGAACTGTCACATCCGTATCTATGATCTCCTGTATTCTGTCTGCTGCCACGCTGGCACGAGGGAGCATGACTGACATCATGCTGAGCATAAGGAATGACATAATGATAAGCATTGTATATGTAATAAATGCAGTCATTGATCCTACCTGAAGGACACCCGCATCGATCTTGTGGGCTGCCACCCACTCTATAAGTATGCTTATGGCATACATGATGAACATGAGTATAGGCATTGCAAATGTCATGACTCTGTTGACGAACAAGGTGTTCTTCGTCAGGTCTTTATTTGCCTCATCGAACCTCTCTTCCTCGCGTTCCTCTCTGCCAAATGCCCTGATAACCGGGATACCTGTAAGTATCTCTCTTGACACAAGGTTTACTCTGTCCACCAGTGTCTGCATAACTTTAAACTTTGGCATGGCAATGACCATAAGCGTTCCCATGAGGATCACAACTGCTGCTATACCGATGAATATTACCCAGCCCATTCCGGCTCCGTTCTCAACAACCTTGACGATTCCTCCAATAGAAAGTATCGGTGCATATAGAACCATTCTGAGCATCATAACTGTAACCATCTGTATCTGCTGGACATCATTTGTAGATCTCGTTATAAGAGAGGCAGTTGAGAACTTGTTGATCTCAGCATCCGAAAATGCGATAACCTTGTTGAACACCTTCTCTCTGAGTCCGCAGGCAACGCTTGCCGCAACCCTTGACGCCACAAGTCCTATGAGAACCGCAGCTGCTGCCATGAGAAGTGACATTCCAAGCATCTTCACCGCTGCCCACTTCAGATATGACATCTGTCCTGCCTTATAATCGTAGCCAAAGCTGTCATAGCATATCCTTGTACATGCGATGGCTGTGGATTCCATATAGTCTTCACCCATGCTGTCGAGCATGCCGTCAACCGTAGGTTTCATCTGTTCACCGATCTGCGCCCACATCTCCTCCGACATCTCGTCAAGGGTGATTCCCATCTTATCGAGTCCTGCCTTAATTGCATTGTCCTCGTCAGAGTTCACCATCTGATATGGATAGTAATACATCATAAGCCCCTTCATACAGGCACTATCCACTTCTTCTATGTGTTCTTCGCCGTCTTCTGTCAGATAATAATAACCATCCGAACCGTCTTTATAATATTTCTCCCATACGGCTTTCTCATCGTCATCCATAAATCCGTCTATCACGTTGTAGGCTTTCTCCGGGATCTGTTTTGGGCTACAGTTCTCTATACCATAGTTCTGTATACCGGTATCTATGAGCTTTGAGGTGTAGTCCGGAAGTGACAGATCACAGTATGCCTGCAGAACGAGAAGAAGGGCTATGATAATGACCGACTTCCAATACGGCTTCAGATTTCTGAATATCTGCATGTCATTTCCTCCTTGAACAATTATTGATCAGATGAATGTATCCCCCTCTAGTCTTTCTATGTGCACAACATAACATCACCTGTACCGGATCGCTCCCGCTCATTTCGGCCTACAGCGGTACTAAGAACCGGTGACCTCAAATGTCCTGTACAGGTGATGTTATGTTGTACACGTTAATATACATTATGCAGGGATACATTCATCTGATATCTACGCTTTCTTCTGACGGAGAAAATGCCATGCTTTAGCTGACGTTGTTTTCCCCTTTACATTTCCAAGCGTATTCTTACTTTATTTGAATATCTTTGAAAGTTTATCATTGCATATATTCTCAGTCAATTAAATATCTATAAAGATTTAATAATTTTTATGACAAAAAACCGGCAGCCGCTGTTCTCCAGCAACTGCCGTTTTTTCCGTTTCTTCCGCTTTCAATCTAAGCCAGCTTTATCCGCTCCGCCGCGTCCCTTGTTATCGCTAGTCTTTTTCCCTTTACTTTGATTATCACATTGCCAAAGTAAGACGATACGACTTGCACCTGATCTCCGGTCTCAAGCTGACATGCGCCGAACAGTGATCTGTCCGCACAATTCCAGGCTATCTCACCTGAGAAACCGTTTACTGCATCTGATAATGACATCACAGTAACCACCCCTTCAAAATAATAGATTTCATGAATCATCTTATGTATCAACGCACTATCCGATATACAATTTATCTTTTGTTTCTTCTATTGTCTACACAATTATAACTCTTCAGGGTCGGTGCAAGTCAATTCTAATTGTTAGTATATGGGGCTAATCTTTCTTACACCGAACTAACTTGGATACACAAAAACCCCACCGACATCCGACTTACCATCAGACATCAGTGGGGTTATAATGTTCTCAATATTTATTATCTTACACCGAATTACTCGATCATTACTCGATTACCTTAAGCCATCCCTCTGGACCTTCGATTCTGCCCATCTGGATTCCTGTAAGAGTATCATACAGCTTCTGGATAACTGGTCCCATCTTCTCCATACCGCTTGGGAAGCAGATCTCCTTGCCGTGGTCGTTGATCTTACCTACAGGTGAGATAACCGCTGCTGTACCGCACAGACCGCACTCTGCAAAATCCTTAACCTCATCGAAGTATACTTCTCTCTCCTCAGCCTCAAGTCCAAGGATATCCTTTGCAACTACCATCAGTGAACGTCTTGTGATCGATGGGAGGATACTGTTTGACTTAGGTGTAACTACCTTGCCGTCCTTTGTAACGAAGATGAAGTTTGCTCCACCTGTCTCCTCTACCTTTGTTCTTGTAGCTGCATCGAGATACATATTCTCATCGAATCCCTCTTTGTGTGCTGTAACTATTGCATGAAGGCTCATTGCATAGTTAAGACCAGCCTTGATGTGTCCTGTTCCGTGAGGTGCTGCTCTATCGAAATCTGAAACCTTGATTGTGATAGGCTTTGCGCCGCCCTTGAAGTAAGGACCAACTGGTGTTGTGAGGATTCTGAACTGATACTCGTCTGCCGGCTTAACACCTATAACTGGATTTGAACCGAACATATATGGTCTGATATATAATGTAGCACCTGATCCGTAAGGTGGTACATAATCAATATTTGCCTTTACTGTATCTACTATTGCCTGTACAAATCTATCCTCTGGGAAAGGTGGCATCTCAAGTCTTCTTGCTGAGTCTGCCATTCTGCTTGCGTTGAGGTCAGGACGGAAACATACAACACGTCCATCCTCTGTTCTGTAAGCCTTCATTCCCTCGAAAACTGTCTGAGCGTACTGAAGAACACCTGCGCACTCGTTTAATACTACGTTAGGATCCTCTGTGAGTGTACCCTCATCCCATGCTCCATCCTTATAATTTGCTACAAATCTCTTATCTGTCTGAACATAGCCAAATCCAAGGTTTGCCCAATCGATATTCTTCTTATCCATATCTACATCTTCCTTTCACTTTAGCTTGTGCTTTTTGTATGTGTCTGTTATATCACATTATTTCGCCTTTTTCCATATGTATATTGAACATTTGCTTGAAAAATTAAGGTTTTTATTCCAAAAACGGCTAATTTTTTCATGTTACAATGTACAATTTGATGATTTTCCCAAGTTACAAGCTTTCCTACTTCAACTTATTACCCTCTGAGAAAGCATCGCCAACCCTGTCGCCGAGTGCAAAATATCCATGTCCGATGGTGTCAAACACGATCGGATGGAACTCTTCATATGTGATCTCGCCGTCATCGCCCAGGATACGATCGTCTGCAACAACATTTACAATCTCGCCGAGGAACTTGTCCCCGTCTATGATCTCCTTGAGCTTGCACTCCATTGTCAGTGAAAGCTCGTTGATGACTGGAGCATTTACAAATTCGCTCTTTCTGGTTGTAAAACCAGCCTTCTTCATCTTGTCTGGCTCGTCATTTGCCGACACGATTCCCACATAGTCACAGGCTGCCACATGCTCTGCATCAGCAATGGCAACTGTGAACGCTTTGTTCAGCTTTATATTCTCGGTAGTCTTATGACTTCCAAGGTCAAATATGATCTCATTTGCTCCGACTATTCCGCCCCATGCCGCATTCATGACATTTGCATTGCCATCGGCATCGTATGTTCCGATCATCATGACCGGTTGTGGCACCAGCATAGGTTTTGCACCAAGATTCTTACTCATATTATCTGCCTCCTTAATTTGAAGAAACTTACCTTTCTATTTTATGACTACTGCCATCTAAGGGCAATAATTTTTTGGCTAAAATAGTCTTACACAATGTACGACAGCAGTGAATATTGTTCATCGTAAGGCACGTTTATTTTATTATATTCCAAATGCATATTAGTACCGCCAGGAACAGCACATTTGCAAATGTGAAATATGCCAGATATCTTCCTCTAGCGCCCTTGTCCTGTCTCGCCACGTATTTGAATGAGATCAGACTTGCCATGGATGCAATCAAAGTTCCGAGTCCTCCGAGATTGGTACCGACTATCAGATCTGTGTATTTATCTGTAAATCCCGACAATAACACCGCCGCTGGCACATTACTTATGACCTGACTTGCAAGTACTGATGTGATCATCTCATGCCCGCCAAGAATACTCTGCACAAATGTCCTAAATCCTTCTATTCTTCCCATGTTTCCGATAAACACGAAGAATCCCACAAATGTGAATATCAGCGAATAGTCTACCTTCAGCAGCAATCTTCTCTGGCATATAAGGACTACCACAAGCACTACCGCAAATGTCACCCAGTATGGGACGATCCGCGCCACGGTGAGCAGCGACAGCACAAATAGTATGCTATATATACCCACCAGCTTCCTGTTCACCTGTATATCACTGCCTGAAAGTCTGATCTCAAGCTGCCTGTTTTTTCCTTTCATGCATACTATGACACATATTACAAGAAGCGCTGCCGATGCCACTGTATATGGCAGCATAAGCAATACAAACCTGCCTGCGCTGATCCCTGCAAGTCCGTACAGATACAGGTTCTGCGGATTGCCTATGGGTGTCAGCATACTGCCAAGGTTCGCAGCTATGGTCTGGAGGGTTATCACCGGCACCATCCATCTGGTGAGTACTTCCTCTCCTGCCATACCAAGGACCGTGAGTGTCATCGGTACAAATGTTATGAGCGACACATCATTTGTGATAAACATGCTGAAAAAGAAACACATGAATATCAGGACAATTGTCACCGCCCGGAGCGAACCCATACGATTTATCATACTTTTCGCTATGATGCCAAACATCCCCTGCTGTGAAAATCCCGCGACCACTGTCATAAGACAGAAAAGTATCGCAAGTGTCCTGAAATCTATGTAGTCCACATACGCGCTGTCCGGAGGCACGATAAATGCCGATATCACCGCCAGCAGAAGTGCCACGGTGAGCACTGTCTCTTTGCGGACAAATTCTCCGATTTTCTTTATACCCCCGATCATGGTCTGAATGTCCTGAGTGCCTCTATAGTCTTGGTGATCAATTCATCAAGTGACCAACCAAGCATATCTGCACCTCTTTCGATGACCTCCCTGGAGCATCCCGCAGCAAATCCCTTGCTCTTGTATTTCTTCTTAACTGACTTGAGTTCCAGATCTTGAACACTCTTTGATGGTCTCATAAGTGTAACCGCTCCGATAAGTCCTGTAAGCTCGTCCACAGCATAGAGAACCTTCTCCATCTCATGTTCTGGTTTTATGTCAACCGTGATACCATAGCCATGGCTTGCCGTCGCATGTATGATCCTCTCGTCAACACCGTGCTCTCTCATGATCTCCTGGGACTTGATGCAATGCTGCTCAGGATACTGTTCAAAGTCCAGATCGTGAAGCAGTCCGACTATTCCCCAGAACTCTTCCTCATCGCCATAACCAAGTTCCCTTGCAAAATACCTCATGGTTCCCTCTACGATCTGTGCATGCTCCAGATGAAACTCATCCTTGTTGTACTCTGTGAGTAATTCCCACGCTTCTTCTCTTGTCATCTTTTTATTCTCCTCGTATTATATAGTAGTAAATTTATTTCCTTGCATATCTCTTCATTTTTTGCAGAAAAAATTCACATGCCTCTGATTCTGTTTCAAACAAATTCAATCCCATATCTATCTAAGCAGTGCAGGTCTGCACACACGTGCCGACATCTGTTCCTTAAGTTCTGTGATCTTTGCGGCACACGTCGTCAAATTCGCCGCAGCATTTTCAGGCTTCATCGCCGTTCTCACCTGCTCCGAATCACTGTCATCTATACCAAGCACATTGTTCACTGCGTAACACTCATTGAACAATCCTTCTTTGACGCAGTTCTCCGCACCATCCCCAAGACATCCTCCTATGGCGATCACATATTTGCCGTGTTTCTTTGCAAGCTTTGCGACTCCCAATGGGGTCTTGCCCATCATGGTCTGGGCATCTATCCTGCCCTCACCGGTTATGACAGTATCTGCCCACTCTACATCCGCCTCAAGCCCTATCTCTGACAGAACTATATCTATTCCCGGCATAAGTTTTCCACCTAGGAACATGAGAAACGCATATCCAAGTCCGCCCGCAGCGCCGGCACCTAGTGTATACCTGTCGAATTTTCCTGTTTCATTTTCACCTACAGGCTCTGTATCTACGTCAGTTTTTTCATATCCACAGTCAATAAGCTGTGCCGATTTGCTCAAACCTTCTACAGATTCTTCTACAATATCAGCATAATGCTTCATGTATTCTTCCATGAGCTCAACAGTCTCCGCATTTGCCCCCTTCTGTGGTGCAAATACACGGCTGCACCCTAGCTCCCCCACAAGGGGATTAGTCACGTCACAGGCGATACTAAATGTACAGCGTGATAGTCTGGATGCAAAGTCATCATCATCTACACATGACTCATCGACAGCACCTGCACCAGATATCGCAGCAGTGCCTACAATTGGCGTATCGACAGGATCTGCTACAGCCAGCTCTGATGAATTCTTACGGACAAGCATCTTCCCCGGAATAACAATCCTTTCAAGGACTCCAAGCCCCTCTGCCCCATATGGCACCTCATGACCATTCGCGTCAAGGCCGGAAAATCCAAGCGCCTGAAGCATTCCGATGCCGCCGTCATTTGTCACGCTTCCTCCGATTCCGACGATAAATCTTTCACAGCCCTTTGCGACCGCATCCATTATCATCTCACCGACACCATATGTCGTCGTGTGCATCGGATCTCTCTGCCCCTCTGGGACAAGTGGAAGTCCTGCGGCAGCCGCCATCTCCATGACAGCAGTTCGCCCGTCTGCGGCATTATATATTGTATATTCCGCAGTGATCCTATCACCAAGCGGTCCGGTCACATAACATCGCTCTCTGCTGACACCATCTCTTCCATATATAAGAGCATCAGTAGTGCCCTCTCCGCCATCAGCCACAGGGCGTACCCTGACCTCTGTATCCGGTAATATTGACTTTATTCCTTTTTTTATGGCATTCCCCGCTTCAAGACTCGTCATGCTTCCCTTGAAAGAGTCAACCGCCACAAGTATCTTCTTCATAATAACTCCTGTCTGTATACTGAAGCACCAGTCATCCATCTTTGTACATGGCTGAAGCTTCACATCGCCTTTGTATATTATAATACCATCTGCAATTTTTGCACACAAAAAGTGGGGCGTATACAAAACTGTTGTTATATTCTGTATACGCCCCGTTGTTCAAAAGGATGTTATTAAGCTATTTTACTTTAACTGATTTCGCCTTGCTCCACGCAGAGTAAAATGTCACTGACTTTCCATTTATCTTTACTGTCTTGTAGGTTCTCACACGTACATAATATGTCTTTCTACTCGCAAGCTTCTTGACACTTGTTCTGATCGTCTTGTTCTTGCTTACAGTCTTTACCTTTGTGCCACTTCTGAAATTCTTATTTGCACAATACTGTAACTGGTAACCCGTTGTCTGTGTCATCTGCTTGTTCCATCTGACTGTCATGCTGCCCTTGCCGGACGCAGTCGCAGCAATGGTGGTTCCCTTCGGATTGATGGTGAAATACATTGTCTTCGAATCCTTATATTTATTTCCGCACAATGTGACCTTGACCGAATATTTTCCTACATTTTTTCTCCCCGCACTGTAGGTGGCCTTGTAATCCTTATTCTTTGTCAGAATATTCCCAGCGGCATCTTTTACTGTAACCGCCGGTGTTCTGACCTTTCCATTATATACATACGAAGCCGCATTAAGCTTAATTGTAGACACCTTGGATATTCTGGATGTCGAAAGCTTTTTGCCGCATGACTTACACGTTGTGGTGATGACGCCAGCCTTCGACATTGTTGCTTTTGTTGTCACAGTGTTCACCTTTGTGGCGTGCTTACATACGGTCGTCTTTGCTGTGAGGACGCCAGACGCGGCATTACTATACACCACGTAAGTGTTCTGTATATATTCAAGCTCACCGGATACCTTGTAACCCTGTGACAACATATACTCATTGCTGTAATACTGGTCTCTTGTAAATGAAACATTGTCTTCTGACTTCTCCACCATACAATATGATGACACATTTCCATACTTGTCTGTCACATCGCCAAGTACACCTGCTATGTCATATTTGAAATATGCATAATCTTTGTAGTTATTATCTATTGAATTATATAAAAATACACACTTATCGCCCGTCTTCTCCTCAATGTACACATATGCAGGTGAAGAGGATCTGAAAGAATATCCGGCAACAGATTCTTGTGTATCGGTGTATCCACACTCCTCAGCGTTGAATGTACCCTCTGTAGTCTTCAGCTCATGCATATAATACTTTCCATCGTTTCCTGGTATAGGCATGAGCTCATACTCTGTATATATACGCACATTCTCTGCCTTTATCGTTCCATCTGGATTATACTCGGTACGCACCCCCTCCGTCACAGTATACAATTTCTTATCATCAGCTTTTTTGTACACCTGACAAATGTCACCTTCACCGCTCAGATCAATCTCTATGCTCTGTATCTGCTCATAGTTCATTCTGGTTGCCTGTGTCTTCTGAAGACCGGTCAAACCATTTACAGCAAAACAATCTGCAACCGTTGTGTTCATGGCCAGAACAAGGTTGCCGTCCGTCTTTCCCGCAAATGCGTGTACCTCAGCATTTCCGCTTATCTTGAAGTATGATCTTGTTCCCTCCGGCTGTAAAACTATTGCGTCAGTTGACTTCTGCTTCTCGTTGACATACAATTTACCGTCACCAACGATTTCCACAGAACCGCCATATCCATCTCCCCATGCATACAATGCACTTACATGACTCGTTCCCACGAGCTTGATCTTAAAATCATCGCCCATCATATTGGTAACGACCCTGTAATCCGGCAAATTACAATTGGTGAGTGTCAAAGTGTTCGTACTCTTGTCATACACCGCACCTTTGGCACTGGTAGTTGTTCCTGCCTGCGGAGTCCTGAAGCTGTACACATATATCGCTTCGTTATTATCCGGATTGTAGAACTCAACATATGCAAAGCTCCACTCCTCATCCTCACACGGGCCATTGTTTGCGGCCATCGCCGCGACACCGCCTACCGTCAGAATAAAAATAAACGACAGCAGAAATGTCAATCTCCTGAAATGCTTCATAGTCATTCCCCCTTCTATGATATTCTTCGTCTACAGGTAAGTAACTCACCTGTTGTTTTATGTCATAGATTATAGTCATCTGCTGTCGTTTTCATAACGTTACATATGTCTCAATATGTGCTATATATTCAATTTTACATTCATTCATCACTTTTATCTAATCCATATGTGTATTTTCAATCTGGCACACTTATACTTCCATAGCAATCAACTCTCACGCAATCATCATTCCTCATGCCATCCATAATAATACTGAATAAGGCCTACTCTGGTCTTCGTTCCAGTCTTCTCATTCATGGAAGATATATGCCTATATAGGGATGCCCTTGATATGTACAGCTCATCCGCTATATCCTGTACACTGCCATCAGATACAAGCAGCTTCTGCAACACCTCCCGCTCACGTCCAGTGAGGTGATGAGCATCTGCAAAGCATTCAAAATCAACCTCAACTCTTGCGTTAGAATTCTCCGCCGATTTCGTCACTTTTTCTTCATCATATCGTCTATATTGTTCCTTCTGTAGATTTTCAAGCACAAATACCGCAATGCTTATAAGTACGAGCAACAATATGACCACTACACTCATAACCATGATTCCGGGGGAATCTATCAGCATATATGATATTATTCCCACAATACCCGCACCAATGTTGTTGACTGCCCTTCCGGCACCAGACCAAAGCGCTGACCAACGCATTCCATAGGATACATTTATGAATCCTGTCGTGAAATACACTACGAAGAATCCGGCTGCAAGATAGAATACAATCAGACCTATGATAAATGCCCCTCCAAACTCTATGATAAGCATGGCTATAACGGACAACACTGTAACGCAGTACATCATCTGATTCATAAAGCGCTGATCTTTTATATCAAACAAGAAGCCTGCTGCAACTCCGCTTAATGCGAGAAACAACCTTGGCCATTGCCCCACATCTGCCCCGCCCTCAGCGTGGACAACGGTCACAACATTATCCAGTGCGGAAAATATAAACGTCATAAGAAGAACAACCATCACAAGCGCCACAGCCACCGATCCGCTATCAGGAGTTGTTTCGTCACATTTTTCTTTGCAATCCGTTTTGTTCCGCTCATCTACCATGTATGTGTCCACTTCCGCTTCTGCGTATTCATCTCTGGCCAGAAAAAGTATCACTGCAAGTGCCACTATGGCCAGCGAGAACATAACCATACGCAGGATCACATTGTCTATAAGATTATAATTGATATACTGCAGAAGCAGTCCAAGTGCATATGAAATTCCCACAATTACCGTAAGATGCTTTCTATCCGTATAATCGCGGCTCACATCGTGATACACGCGTCCTCCCATAACACCACACACAATAAAGAATATAATTCCATATAACAGTATCAATTTGCCGGAACACAGTATTATCGCTGCGAGCGCGGCAACCTCCACTATATTCAAAGTAATAATTATTATCTGCTTGATTTTGCTGCCGACATATCTCTCAATCAGTGCATATATGAATAGTCCCACCGCACTGGCCAGCAGTATCACGCTCTGATACAACAGAACACTTCTGGCATCCACAAACTCCGCAGCCCTGCTGTCGAAGAAGAATTCCATACCCAGAAATACAAAGCTGAACAGAGCCAGCGAGATCACACTTCTGATATGCGCCGGTTCAAAGCCTTTTTCATTATTATTTATTTTTTCAACATCCACTGATCTTTCCCCTGACATATATGGTCATCTCCTGTTTATTCTGTATTAAAGATAATATAGCGCTGAATTTTTGTCAAAATATAAAGTATGCTAATTCATAACACCTATATCCCTTGGAATATCAATGTGATTGAATCGAAGAAGGACGCCCCCCAAAAGGCGTCCTTGCTATATTAATTATTATCTATGCATTTTCCGTACCGTCATCTTCTCTCTGACACTTTCTTATATACACAGAAAATCTCACAGATGCGGTGAGTGCTATCACAATCCATGTAAATATATTCGTATACCACACTCCCCAGAATCCCATCTTTAACACATACATCAGTATCAGCGCAAATACTATCCTTCCTCCCACCTCAAGAGCACCATTCAGCATGGAGAACACCACATCCCCCATTCCATTTAATGCGCCTCTCATGGTATATATCGTTCCAAGTGCAATATACATACTTCCGGATATCACAAGTCCCTTTGCGCCAAGCCTTATGACATTCTCCTCCGTCACGAAAAATCCCACAACATTTTCCCTGAAAACTGCTACCAGACAGAACAATGCTGCACCAAGAGCCAGCGTGATGAGCTCTGTCTGCCATACCGCTCTGCGCACCCTTTCGTACTTGCGTGCGCCACAGTTCTGTCCTGCAAATGTAGACAATGCAAGTCCCAGAGAACTAAACGGCTGGAATATGATTCCCTCAACCTTTCCTGTTGCAGTATATGCAGCCATGACCTCCGGACCATATCCATTTATAAGGGTCTGCAGTATTGAGCAGGATATTGATATCATGGAAGTCTGAACCGCCATTGGTATACCGATACTGAAATCTTCCTTCATTATATCTCTGTCAAACTTGAAATGGCCTCTCTTCAGTCTGAAATAGGGATTGGTTTTCACCGCATAACATATAGAGCCAACGCTAGACAGGATCTGACTGAGAACCGTTGCATATGCGGCACCGGCAACGCCCATATCCATGTATATGACAAACACTATATCAAGCACAACATTTATGGCAGAAGCAATCATGAGAAATATAAGTGGGGTCTTTGAATCCCCAAGTGCCCTTAGCACAGCAGAAATTCCGTTATAAATAGCCACCGCTATCGTAAATCCACAGGTGATCCTCATGTATGTATATGCGTAGTCAAATGTCTCTGCAGGGGTCTTCATGAGCCTTATAATAGGCCCCGCAAAACAATATCCCAGTATACTCATGAGTGCACCAACCGCCAATATGACAAACAATGCATTTGCTATGGCTTTTTTTACCTGCTCTTCTTTCTTCGCTCCAAAATATCTTGATATGACAACACCTATTCCAGATGCCATTCCATTGCACAAAGAAAAAAACAGGAAACTGATCATTCCAACTGATCCCACACCGCCAAGCGCATTTGCCCCTAGATGACGACCAACCACTATCGAATCAACCAGGCTGTATACCTGCTGAAATAGATTGCCTATAAGTAGCGGAACTGAGAACTTCATGATCAGTTTCATACTGCTTCCCTCTGTCATATCCATAAAATATTCTTTTTTGTTCAATACCTTTTCCACTATGTTTGCTCCTTGTATATATTTAGATTATCCATGATATACAAACTCATGAATCACCTTGCAGATTTTCATAGCAGCACCATCCGTATTGTAATCCCTGTGTATTAACCCATATGCCTCATCATAACATAAGTTATGCTAAGGTCAAGAAGCTAAATGGCTAATCTTCTATATACTCAACATAATCTCTTTCATCAGCGAAAAGCTGGTACTCTCCGTCCACATATCCCATATACCCTTCCGAAACAAAATATCCTTTTATCATGATCACGCCTCCTGTACACTTTATCTTCCAAGCTTCAAGCCTCTATCAAGCTCCTTAGTATGGCTCTATCTTATCTTGTCAAGTGTCCAAAAAAGCGTACACCAATTCTCTTTTATATTCCACAAGTACCGACGCAAATCCGGGCTTGAAGATAAGTGACACGGCATATATAATGTATATAATTTTGAAAAATTTCTGCCATATAAACATGGCACCAAGGAGGAAATATGTACTACGGCGCACTTGAAGCCGGTGGCACCAAGATGGTTTGTGCCATAGGCGATGCAGACAAGAATATAATAGACAGAATATCCATACCGACGGGCACACCTGAACAGTCCGTGCCTGCCATGATAGATTACTTTAAGAAATATGACATATCCGCTCTCGGAATCGGTACATTTGGCCCGGCCGACATCAATCCTAATTCCCCTACCTACGGCTCCATCATGAGGAGTCCCAAGAAAGATTGGGAGGGATTCAGCCTTTACAAAGCATTTACGGATGCGCTTGGCTGCCTGGTTGTGGTGGACACAGACGTAAACGCAGCAGCCTGGGGTGAATACCTGTATGGAGCACTGAAAGGACTCAACTCGGGAATGTACCTCACTGTTGGAACCGGCATCGGCGGCGGTATAATATCCGATGGCAGACTCATTCACGGCATGGAACACCCGGAGACAGGCCACATCCTCATCCCTAGACGAACCGGCGATGATATACCATGTACCTGCCGATTCCACCAGAGCTGTGTAGAGGGTCTTGCATCCGGCCCTATGCTTGAGCGCAGAACCGGAATGAAAGGCAAAGACATCCCAGCCGACTCACCGGTATGGGATCTTGAAGCATTTTATATAGCTGAGGCACTGGTCAACTACACCATGTGCTACTCAGTTGAGAGGATCGTCCTTGGCGGCGGAGTCATGGACAACAAATTCCTGTTCCCTATGATCCGCAATTACTACACTGAACTGCTGTCGGGTTACATCGACATGCCACAGGTCAAGGACACCGACACATACATTGTTCCCGCAGGGCTCGAGGGAAATCAGGGCATCATAGGTGCTATGAACCTGTTCTGATACACACATTTGTCCACAAAAAAACAGTTTCACCGATCGACTGGTGAAACTGTTTTTCTTTTCTATGCTGTTGCCTTCTCATACTCCTCAAAGGTCTTATCCATGATAACCTTGTACTTGCCATACTCGGTCTTGTTGTAGAAGCACTCCTCTGAAAGACTCTTGATACCAAACTCCTCGAACCACTCTTCCTTAAGTTTGTTGAACAGAACCTCCTTCTTTGGTCCTGTGATGGTCTCCAGATGCCACAGACTGAAATGCAGTGCATAGTTGATGTAATCCTGCTCATACTCCCAGAAATTGCCGTGGGCTTCAAGCGCCGCCTTGAGTGCCACAAGAGCCTCGTGGAAGCACTGCCATGACTTCTCTCTGGTGTTGGACAATGACTTTGGATTGTTTCTTCTCTGGTGTGCAAGCACCTCGTCCACTATCTCTATATTTGTTGCAAATGCTATCGCTGAAAATACGAACAGCATATCATTCGAAGTTCTGAGCTGCTGGAATCGGAAATGGTTCTCCTCAACATATTCCCTGCTGAAGAGCTTATCCCAAGCCCATCCCACAAATACCTTGAATATATTGCCCGTGAAATTACGAAAATACATTGGTCTGTACGGTGGAAGCTCCTTCTCGTGAAGTGTCCATCTGACCTGAACAAATTCCTGAAGATCCTCTCTGTACTGATCTGATCTGAACACAACTACCTGAGCTCTGGTCTCGTGAGCCTTGCTCCATGCCTTTTCCAGCATGTCCGGCTCAAAGAAATCATCGGAATCCAGAAATGAAAGATACTCTCCGGTCGCGATCTCAAGACCTTTGTTTCTCGCTGCCCCGGCTCCGGCATTTGCCTGCTGTATAACCTTTACACGCTGATCCTTCGCCTCATATTCCTTCAATATCGCCAGAGAATCATCTGTGGAGCCATCATCCACGCAAATGATCTCTATATCCTTAAGTGTCTGACCCACTATGCTGTCCATGCACTGGCGCAGATAATCAGACACATTGTAAACAGGAAGAATAACTGATACCTTTGTACCCATAGCTTTACCTCTATTTGTTTCGACTAAATAAACTCTTGATCTTTCTAGGTATGAACATAATGACCGCACCGATCCTGAATGTAGGTGTCTTCTTCACTCTGTCCAGATCTGCACGGGTCTGATGAACCAGACCACGGAGTCTCTTGACTTCTCTCTCAAGCTTGCGCTCACGATCTGTACATGCGATCCTTGTATAATAGTAATCGTCAGGGGACTTGATGATAAACTGGATGTTCGCCCACTCAAGCTTTGTAAATATAGTCTGATCAATCTCCTGCATCTCCATTGCTCTCTTGAACTCGGAGCTGTATCTTCTTATATAATCCTTCTTGAATTCAGGTCCGATTCTCCTGATCGTCTCGTTGTAATTGTGGTATTTCTTGAGCCAGTATACGCCTCTGAAACGCTCCCAGATCTCGGGATCCTTTACAAGTATATCTCTGATGTGATCATACTCAACATTGACACAGTATACCTTCTCTCTGCTGTGAACAGATGAATTCGGGTTATCTCTGCGGTTCATATAATATGGCTTGTTCACTATCATAGCTCTCTTGGCATATATAAATGTCTGGAACCAGAAACCATTGTCCTGGAATGATGCTCCCGGAGTCTCGTTGTGTCTGATATGATACTCCTCTATGAAGCTTCTCTTGTAGATTCCACTCCATGTGTTCATAATGAAACGGATCGCACTTGGTGTCTCGCTTGGATTGAACACAACATTATAATCCTCTGCATTCGGTGACAAGTGGTTGTACACCAAAGTCATGTTGCCATTGTCATCGTTGCGCTTAAATCTATAGAAATCTGCCTTTACAAGGTCAAGGTCGTTCTCAACCGCCTTGTTGTACAGTTCCTCATACATATTAAGTGGCACAAAATCGTCAGGCTCAACTATACCAATATACTCACCTGTAGCCTTATCAAGACCGATATTCATGCCTATTCCATAACCGCCATTTTCCTTGTCAACAATAATGATACGGTCGTCTTTCTCCGCATAACCCTTTAATATTTCAAGTGAACTGTCTGTAGATCCGTCATTGATACATATGATCTCGATATCCTTCAATGTCTGATTTACAACACTATCCATACACTCCACCAGATACATCTCTACGTTATATGTTGGAATGATGATTGAAACCTTTGCCATCTTTCTTCTCCCATAAAATTTTATCACAATGTTAATATGTGCTATAATGCACAATTCATGGGCATTATAGCACATACTATATATATTATGCAATTTTTGATTTTATTTATTTATAAGCTATGCAAATAAGGCAAAATATGCAAGAACTATAACTCCGAGCACGATCCTGTACCAGCCAAATATCTTGAAGTCATGCTTCTTGATGTAGCTCATCAAGAACTTGATGACAACAATGGATACAAGGTATGCAACGACACAACCTATAATAAGTATAGCGAACTCAGCACTTGTAAATGACAGTCCGAATTTGATCATCTTCAGAGCACTGAGTCCGAACATAACCGGAACCGCAAGGAAGAATGTGAACTCCGCTGCTGCCACTCTTGATACACCGATGAGCAGAGCACCTATGATGGTGGCACCTGAACGGGATGTACCCGGTATGATGGAGAGCACCTGAAACATACCTATAAGAAATGCTGTCTTGTATGTTATGTCGTTCAGCGTCTCAACCTTCGGTGTTCTGGTCTTGTTCCAGTTCTCAATCACAATAAATGCTATTCCATAGAAAATAAGGGCAATCGCTATGACAACCGCTGTGTGCAAATGCGCCTCTATGTAATTATCAAACAGTATCGTAACTATCGCTCCAGGTATACATGCAACAACTGTCTTGAACCACATACTCCAGGTATCTTTCTTCATGACAGGCTGTGTCTTGTCTTTGAGCTGGAAAGGCCACATCTTATTCCAGAATATGGTCACGACAGCAAGTATCGCTCCAAGCTGTATCACCACGAAAAACATTTCCTTGAAATCAGTGCTCGCATTCAGTGAGATAAATTCATCCACAAGAAGCATATGTCCTGTGCTACTGATCGGGAGCCACTCTGTGACTCCTTCCACGATACCAAGGAATACTACCTTAAGTATCTCGATAAAACTTAATGCCATCTCTTCTCTCTCCTTTTAACTTCATTATGAGTATTCTATATTCACAGCGGATATCTGACTCCATCCGGCTGCGGTCTCTATGATAACATATTCTCACTCGTTGTACATCATTCTACAGAAAGCTTTTGAAAATGTTATGTATGAGTTTATCTTCTGTCTATAATTTGCATATATCCGGTATCTCAGCACCCCAGATGTCAACCAGCTTATCCACCGAAAACGCAGCATTTGCCGGGCTTGTGGACGGAAGTACAACAGGTTCTATGCCAAGTATCTTCTGCTGATATTTTGCATAAAACTTTCCTGAGGTCTTGCCGTTGCATATCACTTTTGTGACCTTGGAAGCTTCCACTATCTTCGACAGATCCGTGGGCGTAACATTCTTTATACTGCTGTCGCTTGAACCTATGATGTCACAACTGTAGATCGCATCCCACAGGGCTATGTGGTGTGCATGCAGCATGGCTTTCTTCTCATCTATGGTCACCGGAAGTTTCTCGCCAAGCACTCTGCTGATGACCTTCCAGAATCTGTTCTGCGGATGTCCGTAGAAGAACATCTGCTCCCTGGACTTCACCGATGGCAGGCTTCCCAGTATGAGTATCCTTGATTTCTCATCGTATAGTGGGGGAAATGGATGTACTATATGTTCATATCTGTCCTTTGCCAATCTTCTCACCTCTCAGATAATATTCAAATAACTTTTTCCATTTTTCTGGTACATTGTACGCCACCTGCCGGTTATTTTTCAATTAAATTCTTGCTTTTGCAGCTATGTTTTAAGTCATGTCCACATTATTTAATTTACTTCCAAATGATATTCATGTATATTAATTAAGTTAACGTAATTTACGGACTATGAGGGAGGTCCGCCAATGCGGTAACGAACACATTTGGGAGGAATTATACATGAAAAAGAGAGAATCTTTTAACAACAAATGGGGCTTCATCCTGGCCTGCATCGGCTCTGCCGTGGGCATGGGCAACATCTGGATGTTTCCTACAAGAGTCTCCATGTACGGAGGCGGATCCTATCTCATACCATATTTTATATTTGTGGTACTCATCGGATTCACCGGAGTTATCGGAGAGATGAGCTTCGGACGAGCTACAAGATCCGGTCCAATCGATGCATTTGGAATCGCCATGGAGAAAAAGGGCAAGCGAAAGCTCGGTGAACTGCTGGGCGGCATACCTGTGCTCGGCGCACTGGCAATGGCCATCGGATACACGGTCGTCATGGGCTGGATACTGAAATACATGATCGGAGCTTTCACCGGAAGCACACTGTCACCGGAGGATATAGACGGCTTTGCTTCAAACTTCGGCGGAATGGCATCTTCATTTGGCAACAATGCATGGCAGATCATTGCACTTGCCATCGGAATCACCATCCTTATGTTCGGCGTGGGCAACGGTATTGAGAAGGCCAACAAGGTCCTGATGCCGGCGTTCTTCGTATTGTTCATCATCCTGGCCATATATGCGGCATGCCAGCCGGGAGCCATAGAGGGATACAAATACATCTTCCGCATAGAGCCAAAGGTACTTGCAGATCCAAAGACATGGATATTTGCGCTGGGACAGGCATTCTTCTCACTCTCAGTTGCGGGAAACGGAACTCTGATATACGGCTCATATCTGCCAGACGATGAGGATATACCGGGGGCTGCCGGACGTGTTGCACTTTTCGATACGATTGCTGCCATGCTTGCCGCACTGGTAATCATACCTGCCATGGCAACTGCCGGAGCACAGCTCAACCAGGGCGGCCCGGGATTGCTGTTCATCTATCTGCCATGCCTGTTCAAGTCCATGCCTGGCGGTTATATTGTTGCCGTACTCTTCTTTGTGGCTGTGTTCATGGCGGGACTGTCATCACTAATCAACCTGTACGAAGCACCAATCGCAACGGTGCAGGAGAAGCTTGAAGTTGGCAGAAAACCTGCATGTGCCATCATCGGTGTCATAGCAGTTGTGGTATCCATCTGTATACAGGGTATCGTATCTGACTGGATGGATGTACTGTCCATCTACATCTGCCCACTTGGCGCAGGACTTGCCGGAATCATGTTCTTCTGGGTATGTGGCAAGAAATATGTTGAGACACAGGTCAACACCGGAAGGGAAAAGAAGTTCACAGAGAAGTTCGTGCCTATATGCAAATACATCTACTGTCCTGTATGTCTCCTTGTATTGATACTTGGTATCCTTCTCGGAGGCATCGGCTAGACAGACATTTCAATATAATTAATAAAAAGCAGTCTGACGGATCATCACCATGTATAACACTGGCGATGTCCGCAGACTGCTTTTTACTTACTGTATCATTATCTCTTTAATCGTGTATCTTATTGTGTTTAATGTCTGTATCCCGCAATTATATGTAATGCCTTATCCTCATCAAGTGGCTTTGCTATGTGCTCATTCATGCCCGCCGCCTTGCACTTCTTCACATCCTCTGCGAATACATTTGCAGTCATGGCAATGATCGGAATGGTTCCGGCATCCTCAAGGTCTGAGCTTCTTATCTGCCTGGTGGCCTCAAGGCCATCCATCTCCGGCATCATCACATCCATGAGTATCACATCGAAGCTTCCAGCCGGATGTGATCTGTATATCTCAACAGCCTCACGGCCATTTGCCGCAGTTGTGGCAACAGCACCAGCCGTCTCCACCATAAATGTTGCTATCTCCATGTTGAGCGAATTGTCCTCAACCAGCAGTATCTTCATTCCATCAAGTCTGACTGCCTCGTGATCCTCTGGCTTCTCCGGCTCAACGACATCTGTACAGATCTCAAATGGTATCTTCATGGTAAATGTAGAACCCACACCCGGCTTACTATCAACCTCTATGCTTCCACCCATGAGGTCGAGAAGCTCCTTGGTAATAGCCATGCCAAGACCTGTTCCCTGATACTTTGTTCCCGCATCAGTGTGCTCCCTTGAAAATGGCTCAAACAGGTGGCTGATGAACTCCTGGCTCATTCCAACTCCTGTGTCAGCTATCCTGAACACATAATTGGAATGCCTGCCGTCTACAGGTATCTCGTCCATCCACGCCTCTACCGTTCCGCCCGGCTTGTTGTACTTGATGGCATTTGTCAGTATATTGAGAGAGATCCGCTGAAGATGAAGCGGACTGCCTATAACCATGTTGTGCTTTATATTGAAATGAGCACCCGTAAGCTTCACATCGTTCTCCTGTGCCATGACCAGGATTGGATCATATCCACTTCTCAAAACCTTTATTATGTCAAACGGTTCACTGGTGAGCTCCGTTCTTCCGCTCTCAAGTCTGCTCATATCAAGCACATCGTTGATGAGCAGTTCAAGCTGTTTTCCAGCATCATCTATCTTGGACAGCGCATCCATCACTCTGTCCCTGTCATCTATGCACTGTTCGGCAATTCGTGACATTCCAAGGATTCCGTTGATAGGTGTTCTTATGTCGTGTGACATGCGTGAAAGAAATTCCGTCTTCGCTGTATTTGCACGCTTGGCCTCTTCGTAAGCTTCGGCAAGCAGCTTCTGGGCACGGATCTCCTCCTTCTTCTCCTCGTCGATCTCCTGAACACCTATGAGTATACGGGTGAGTTCACTCTCCTCATCCGTCCTGACTGGAATCGCCGTTATACGGCACCAGCCATATAAAGTGTCCCGGAAATCCTTACTGACGCTCTTCTCCGTCCTGAGTTTCTCCGCCAGCCTGTCCAGATTGTAGAATCTGCGCATCTGCTCACGATCCTCTTCAACCACACAGTCATTTATCACATTTTCTATTGTCTTTCCTGCTTCGTAATCCGCATTCTGTGCCGGCTTTCTGAAGGTATCACCTTCCTTGATAACCCGCACCTTACCGGTCTGAAGATTGAATATCCACACAATAAAATATATGCTGCTAACAGCCTCGATAACCGAATCCTGCTCCCGGAGTTCCTCCTTGTGAGCCTGTTCCGCATTGCGCACAGCGGTTATATCCTGATGGTAGCCTCTGACTTTGATGCCATCGGTAAAACTCCTGTCCCGAACACCGCCACATCTTATGTGCAACAGTCCTCTGGTTGGATGCATCCAGGTATATATAACCTCAGCCTTGCCGTCGCGTCTTATGGTCTCCATGTATTCAGCGGTGGCCTGCTGTGACTCCTCAGTAATGCCTGCTATCCACTTTACATATCTATCTTCAGGCGACAGATCATCAGTCGTTCCAAGAAGAGCGTTCATCTTCTTGTTCGCATACAGCATGGATCTGCCGTCGTTCATGAGCACCATGGTCCACATACCAATACCGGCCCCGGCCAGGGTCTCTTCTATCTCACTCTGTACCTTTTTCTCCTGTTCCTCAGCGCTCTGATTAGCTTCATTTTCCGTCATTATATCAATCCTTTTTCCATATACTTTTCTATAAATATTTGTACCATATAACGACAGATTTTACCAGTTAAGTAACTCAACTATTATAAAGATTATTCATCATCTTCATCCAGTCCGAAGCCTTCCTCCAGAAAACGGTTCCACTCGGCATTGTTGCTCTCAAGCTGCTTCTTCTGCATGATACGGTTCCGGTCTGCGAGAATGGACAACATCTCATCCACAATCTCCTCAAGAGGCAGCTCCTGATAATGCGACAGATAGCCCATCATCCTGCCCGCCGTAAAATCCGTATTCAGATTCTTTGATATGAGATCACAGAACTCCTCGGGATATCCCCGGTCAAGCATCATCTCATAGAGCTCCATGCTCATCTCTGATCTTGGTTTCATCAGTCTTTCTCCCAATCACAAAATTTGCCACAATCGTAAATACCGCACTGATTATCAGCTCCGTGTAATATCCCAGACCTCTGCTGAGTATCATACCCGGCAACAACAATTTGCTTCCAAATATCGTCAAAAACATCTCCATGAACAGCTTCTCACTGATTCCCATACCACCTGGAAGTGGAAGCATATCGACCGCAACAGCTATAGCTCCCTGCATCAGTATGATAAGTCCTGCAGATGCCCCCGCAAGTCCAAACGCCTTGTACACAAACCATGTAGCTGCAAATAGTGAGAATCTTTGCACAAGTGTTATAATGAACACTACCACCAGCATCCCGAAATGTCCTACCATGTAATCCGCAGTCTGGTTGTACTTTTCCATTGATGCCGCGAGCTTTTCCTCACGGGACTTCTTGTGTCTTAAAAACTTCATCCGCTCAAGAAGTCTACTGCCATTCACCACAAATGCCTTTGCAAGCGACGGATGGAATGCGAACAGCACCATACCTGCCACACACACCACGTTCAGCACAAGTCCAAGATAAAATACCCACTGCACATCATCTATATATGTATGTATAAAACTCTGTCCAAATATAGCTATTCCAAGTCCCAGAAGTACCAACACCAGCTTGTACATGATCGTCACTATGAGCAGTACCTGAGTTGACACCGGAATAGGGATCTTCTTTTTCTTCATATAATATATCTGAGCCGGCTGTCCACCTGATGCAGATGGCGTGATACAGCTGAAAAAGAATCCAACCGACGAGAACAGGAAACAGGTTCCCCTGCCTACCTTCACTCCAAGATTTCGCATCATATAATGAATGATAATTGATTCTCCCCATATAAATACCACAACACATACCACTCCCGGTATGAGCCACCAAGGATTCACCGTCTGAAGTATATCAGATATCTGTCCTATATCCTCGCCGTGAAACACTCCGTATATCGTTCCGGCAAATATGAGAACCAGGAACAATACGTTGAACACCATCTTTTTCTTATTTCCCATTTAGCTTACTATCCTTTTCATAACTGGGGCAATACCCCTTTAAATACAGCGTGAACGTCATGCACAATGCTAGTATATCATGGATCATTCAATTAAATGGCAAAAAAGGTTGGTTTTTACTTTAATTATTTGTAATGTGAGTTTTATGTGGCATACACATTCTATTTTTCACTGTTCAGGATCGGCAGATTCTGGTTCTCCTCCCAGAGAGTCGCAACCTCGGTTCCATCCTTGTGGCAATACACAATCTTATTTATAACTCTTGGCTCCTCATCGCCATAGTATATATCTGAACTGCCTGTATCCTTATGTTCTGTCTGAGGGACAGCCGCGCCCTCTCTATATCCTCCAAAGCTCTGATACGCCTCACTTGACATCCACGACCTTGCATTTCCAAATATATCAAGTGATGTCAGCCCCTGCTCCCCGAGATAGAATTTGAATACGCCGCTATCCATTTCATCTGAAGTACTTATATCTACTATCTGTCCCATTCCCTCAAGACCATTCTGGTGAAGGTACAACATTCCGTCTATCTCGACAACCTGGGCAGCCTGTTGTATCCCCTCCGATGTCATCTTTGGCCAAACCTCAGTCCACCTGCAGGTTATCGCCCAGTTGAGCACTATCCAGAGCAACACAAATATCAAGATAACCGCCAGCGCTCTTCCTCTTATCTTTTTATTTACAAATTTCTTAAATCCCTTTACACCTGAACTATCCTCCATCGGAAGCACAAGATGCGACTTCATTCGCTCAACCGTCATCAGGCAGTCCGGACAATGCTCTATATGCTCCTCAACCTTTGCCTTGCTCTCCTCGCTGCACACGCCATCCACGTAAAGTGGTATGAGATCTTTTATAATTTCACAATCTTTATTCACTATTATACCTCCTGTTTCTGTTACATTTTATCCATTATCATCATTCTGGCACGGTGATATGTCACTCTCGCCCAGCTCTCCGTCTTACCAAATATATCAGCGATCTGCCCGAATCTCAGTTCACCAAATACCCTGAGCGTGAACACTTCTTTATATGGCTCCGGCAGATCATGCAGTATTCTGTGAATCTTTATAGCCTGCTCCTTATCAACCGACTCAGATATGAAATCATACTCCGCAGCCCCCATAAGTGCAGCCTGTGACTCTGACCGGTTATTTACCGCGTCACCATCCACCTGCTCCCGGTTCTGTTTGCCCGCATATGTAAAGTATGTATTCTTTGCTATCTGACAGAGCCAGACCTTTATATCGCAGTCTCCTTTGAACCGATCCACAGCTTTTATCGCTTTAACAAATGTCTCCTGTGTTATGTCTTCGGCTATGTGGGGATTCTTAGACAGTGCCAGCACAAAACGATATACGTCTTTGTAGTACTTTTCGTATATTTCTTCTATTTCATTTTTTTCTTTTCCTGACGCCAAATTTTTTACCTCCCTTCACATATAAGACCAGTATAATTGAAAAACGTTACAAAAGGAGCAGACGCATGTTAGGCGCTTCGCGCGGCGTCTGCGTACTTCACAAGGAATCCTCCCACTTACGTGGGTTCCTCCTTATGAAAATAAAATGCTGTGAATTTTGGAAATTCTTCACAGCATTTTTCATCGTTTATATTTTGTCTGATTTTTTTCTCTTTGACTAGAAACTGTGGCCTCCACCACCGCCGCCGATGCCTCCGCCTCCAAAGCCGCCTCCACCAATTCCGCCATGGCCGCCGGAACCGGATCTTGTACTTCTCGTTTCAGTGAGCATATCATATTTATGATTCATATTATATGAAACCTTTGTGCCGGTAAGTAGATTTTTTGTCCCCATGTCATATACCTTTGACGTCTTCTTCAGCAGAAGATAATTAAGCAATATAGAAAATATTATTGCAAGGAGTATGTTGCTGATATGCTTCATGGGACGGCTTATCTGCTCTCCTACCAGCAGCATATTTATCTGCTTGAATGCCTCATTTGCGCACTCAAAATATTTCTCTTCACTTGCATATTCATAGACATTGTCTGTTATCGTATACGCATTTGTCTTGGTGATGATCTTATACGGTTCGCCATAAGAATAGATGTATATCTGTCTATTATACAAATCAATGAGGAACATAACACCATCCAGGGTGCCCAATTCCCTTTTGTAGGATGACTCAGCATGGTACGCTGAAGAATGGAATGCAAATTCCGATATCTCGCATAATACATTACAATAACGGGCTGTCTCCTGCATAGTCTCCATCAGTTGTTCTTCCTGACTTTTAGTCAACACATCTGCATAGTCCTTGATTATCACTTTATGGTGGTAGCTATACGAATCATCCTGATCCTTCTCAGATGCGTGAACATGTACTGCACAATCAGACCCCACAACCAGAAACGACAGCATGATCATCACAGTGATCATCACTCTGGCAATTACCGCTCTACGCACGATGATCACCTCCCTTGTACTCAAACTGTGGAAGTGGTCTTGTGGACATCCGGTTGTGGCTGATCACCAGATCTATAAGCGTCAGAATGGTTGCAGCACACACCAGGAGCACGCATCCATAATAATACTTGTCCATAACCGGTTTTATCAACACGACCGCTACAGACAGAATGGTGGCAAATGCAATAAATAATCCCATGACGCCACTTTTTCTTTTTACTCTCCTCACATTTACTATGCCTTTTACTGCTCCATAAATGGCAACCAGACACGAGATGACCGCCACAACATAACTGGCCTTTCCCATAATATCCCAGTTAAAAAGTAAAGGATTTATTCCAAACTTCAGGCAGAAAAATAATATCATGCATGCTATCAGCTGTATGACTTCAAGAAAACAAGAAAACTTTATAAATGAAGTTATCTTATTTTTTAATTTTCTTTTTGTATTTTTTTGTGGCTTTTTTGTTTGTAGCTTTTTTATTTGTAGTTTTTTCTTCCTGCCTCCACTTTTCTTTACATTGAGTGTATGCCTTGCGAAGAATCCCACATCATTTTCATGTGTCTCTACATCCGCTATCTTCTCCATCTCATCGCAATATATCATGGTCACAAGCGCACCTATCGCAGATACAAATGCGAGCAGAACGCCAGGTCTCACCGTAAGAAATAAGTTCAGCAAAAAGTATAATGGAGCCACTCCTATCAGGCATCCCAGCAGGAACTTGCCGATATCAAGCGGTATATCCGCAGCCACTTTTCCTGTGCTGCCATTTACCGCTGCATATGCAATACGCTTACCGTTCTTGTATGACAAAAGCCACACAGGAAACAACCCTGTCTTTGCTCCAGTGATCTTTATATCCATCGTTTCTGACAATGGCTCCTCCGGTTCACCGATAGCATCGTATGTACATAGATGATGCTTTATCTTACTCATCATCACATCATACGCCATATCACCTGTCACCTGCGCTATCTTATCCCTGTACACACCATAATCCACATCCGGCAGATCCGCGTAGAACCCGCTCAAATATCCCATGGAAAATGGTTTCATATCCGCCGAGTCAAATGGTGCCACCTTACTGCTGAGATCATCCGGAAACAGCGATGATGCATCCATGGTTATATTCTCATAATGATTATCCGCAAAGCATCTTACATTATATGTATGACTGACTGTATCAACCCCTGAGCTATAGCTGTCCGTCGCCCTGACAGCTGTTTTACCTTTCTGGTCAACATCACACAGCCAATACGGCATGTAGATTCCACGGAACTCCTGCACATTTCGTCTGTGTTTCAGCCTGTTCGGAGCGTATATCGCCCTCTTCATGACTGTGGCATATGATGCCTTGCACATGTCCTTCGTCACCGCAAACGGTATCACATAATCCGGTCTTCTCTCGCTTTTCAGCCGGCTGGAAAGCATAGTCGCTGCCCCGCAGTAACTGCAGAATCCCGTCGCTGATTCATCTGTACTGTATATCTCCCCACCACACTGCGGACAAATGAATACAGTAAGTTCCATAAGCTTGCGTTCCTCGCTGTCCTCATCCTTGTCGACACTCTCCGGCTCGTATTCATTTCCACATGCTTTGCAGTACATTTTCTTTCTTGCTATATCATATACCAGATTGCTGCCACATCCGGCACATTGTATCATATGTATTTCCCCCTGTAATATAAATTGTGAAAGATTATTGACGAAATAACCTAACTCATTATACTACCTCTTTTTATAAAGAACCAGTTCCGGATTTGTCCCTTCCGCCTCATATGTCGATATCAAAATAAAATCCATATCCGCCAGAACTCCAAAGTATCTGTCTCCGCCGAATTCGCATTCCAGCTGATTTCCAAGATATGTCTTCTCATCATCAAGGAATCTGACATTCATGCCATTTGGCAGACGATACTCGAGATTCACATATTTGCCAACAAGCGCATTGAGTCTTTCAAGACGGGGCATTCCTTCTATATGAAGCGCATTGATCTCGTCTATAAGCTGCTCTTTAAATGCCTCAAACTGGCCGCCATCACTTAGCTGCTCATAACGCTTCCAATAATCAAGCTTCGGCAGAATTTCCTTCAAATATGCTCTCGCCTGCTCCTCAGTGAAATTCTCCCCCACCATATTCTTCACACATACATCGATCAGATCATCCATATTGCTATATGTATAGGTGCCGTCGGCGTAACACCATTTGCAGTAGTCCTCGTTCAGCGCACCATCACTGTCCCGTCCCATAACGGCAGCGTCCTCGAGTGGCATTCCACAACACTGACATATCAGTTTCCTCGGCTCGCCAAGCAGAGTGTTTATCGATACATCAAACTCTTTTGAGAGCAGTTTCAGTGTGTCTGTATTCGGTACCGTCTCACCATTTTCCCAGCGTGACACCGCCTGCCTTGTGACCATGACTTTCTCTACCAGATCATCCTGGGATAATCCCCGTTTGGTTCGAAGTTCTAATATAACGTCCTTTGTCTCCATTGTACTCACCTCCGTTATGGATATCATAACAGATTGCGGGGATTGGGGAAAGCAACGGGGTGTTGCTCTGTTCCTATACCGACTGCGTAAACCGGCATTTCGGGAAGCCCGAGCAACCTATGAATTTTCCAAATTTCCCCGATCTTTCAACCAACTTTTTCCCGCATTCCGGGCATATCATAGACATCTTTGCAGGTGCAGACTTAATATCTCCACTTGAGTCCTGCGGCATTTTATTGCCGTTCTTCTTTAAATGATCGGAGGTCTTAGTGCCTTTTTTTTGCGTACCGTCAGATATAGCTTCGATCTCTTGGGGCTTATCGCTGGCTTCCTTGGGCTTACCGATGACCTCTGTGGGCTTACCGATGAGCAGCTCAGCAACCTCTTTATCTGTTAGTATCTCTGCTGTGCACTCTCTCGCAACCCTCACCGGCCTGCAAGTCCATACCGACTTATCTCCTATCATGTAGAATCTGAATTTTGCCCTTGTTGCTGCGACATTTACGATATTATTGTTCACCCAGTTGACTGCTCCCATAGATTTGCTGTCGCATCCGAGTAGGAATATAACCTCATCCGTTCCCTGACCCTGGAAAGTGTGCACTGTTCCAATGTTATTTGCATTAAGCCATTTTCTGACTCTTGGCTCTTTTCCATATAACTCCGATTTCTTTATCATCTCCGTCATGTTATCTTTCACCGATGTAAATGGAGTGATGATAAACAGCCTCGGAATATCGATAGGATCCCGTTCAAATTTTCTCTCCAGTAGTTTCAGAACAAGCTCGCCCTGCGCCTTGACAAAGTGATCCTTCTTGCCCGAATTCTCAGCACCTGCTACATCTATCCAACAGCTCTTGTCCAGGATAAATGTTCTTGCCCTGTCCTCCTTAGGAGCTGCCGTCTGCTGCTTCATAGTTCCATCATATGAAAGCACATTTGAGATTGTGTACATCGGGTCAATGCAGCGCCTATGGACTACCAGTGGGCAACCTACCCACTCTTTCTCCTCATCCTTTCCAAGATAAGTTCCATACGGATTTATATAGTCAGCAAAAGCCTGCACAGAGATTTTCTTATCCTTGTAACCTGCCAATATCTCCGCGGTAAGTAGCTGTTTTATCATATCAGTCTCTGCGGTAACCACAGGCTCGATCTGCTTTGGATCTCCGACTATGATCGCCTTTCTGCATCTGAACATCGCACCAACTGCCATCTGTGGCTGTGCCTGTCCCGCCTCATCGACGATAAGAGTTCCAAGCACTCCGCTTTTCTTCACATCGCCCAGGAATGTCTGCGCAGAAGCAAATGTTGTGGATATTACAGGGGTGAGCAGGAAAATGCTCTGAAGCATGTACGGCATGGCTTCTTCTCTGTCTGCAAGCTTCATCCTCTCACCACAATCATCAAACACATTCCACGCTATCATCAGGTTGATGATGTTGTGCCGCATACATTTTGAAGAAATGACGAATTCCTTGTGCAGTTTACATGCATACAGGAATAACTTTTCACGCTCTCTATTGTACTGGGCGGTAAACCATGGATTGGTTATCTGTGCTTTTGTTGACAGCCTGTCGTCCTCGGATACATAACGTTCCATAAATACAGCGTCCACCGGGGTCATCTTCATCTGCCCATGCGAGTATTTTGAAATACACCGCTGGTATTCCTGAAGATTCTGCAGGCCTGATATCCTGTTGTTCAAAGAAGTTATCTCTCCATTAAGTTTTGATATTGTAGCTTTCTTCTCATGAATGAATATATCTCTTGCGGATGTATCCTTACGCCTTGCGAACAATCCTTTCGGTCTGCTTTCCTCAAGCTCGATCAGCTCTTTTTGTTCAGCAAATAACTGACGCTCAAGCATCTGCCGCTTTCTTTCCACATTACCTATTTCACATGACAAATCCTCTGGTGCATTTTCCTGCAGCTCCACAGGAACCGAACTTGCCAGAGCACAGATCTGTTCCAACTCATTTCGCAGGCTTTCCACTAGTTTATATTGAGATAAAAACTTTTTTCTTACCTCCAGATATTTTGCCTTATGCTGCTCTCTGACATCATTTGATCTGTAGTCCTCCACAAATGGCTTCAGGACCGAATTGCAATACTTACGGATATTTGCCTTCCTGCCAAACGGAGCGGATATCAATCCCCAGCAGTCAACTCCACCTAAAAGCTTATCCGCATAACGCGTAAAATAAATGTCCTTCTCTTCATGGCTCTTACCATATCTGGTTATAGTCTCCACATCACCTGACTTGTTGATATCAAACAAATCATGAACCTCATCCAGACCGCAGCGGATCTCCTCTTCGTCATCCCCAGACGACTCCATACTGTCAAGTATATCCCTCGACTTCGGAAGATCTATCGTGATATTTTCCACCGCCGCATTGTTACATGACGCGACCAGCATACTATAATTGTTGATCTCATCAACATTTATCGAATAATAATGAGGCGCATACTGGTAATAGGCATTCGCATTTGCCTCTAGCGGTCCATACGAAAATGAATGCATCTCAAATAAAGAGTCTGGATCTTCTGCATTCTCAGCGAGTAGTCTGGCACGCTCAACAATATTGCTTGCCACGATCTCCTTGAGCAATGTAGTCTTTCCCGTTCCGGGAGGTCCGTTTACAGAAAAAACTGGAGCATCCCCGTCCTGTCTAATCGCAATATTGACTGCAACCTGCTGCATCAACGCCGGCATATATTTGGCCGGCCATTTACCCCTTGGCGAATTTGTAACGTTAAGAATTCTGTCAAAGAACAACTTCATCTCACTTTTTCCCGCATCCGGCGAGATGATCGTTCTCGGTAAATCGTCTAGGCCTTTCGACTTTTCATATCCTGCCAGGATGTACTCGATCACTTTCTTCTCATATTCATTCCCCTCGCCAAAGTTCCCGTTCTGCACCAGCTCTGACAACTGGATAATGTCATTCAAAAAGAAGCTTTTACCCTGATCCGCATAGTCAAATGTGTCTTCGTCCGCATCTCTGACCTGTTCGCTCGCATACCTGTTGTATTCGGCAATTCCCATCGATTCCTGAGGATCATCTAAGAACCTGTGTTTCACATACTCGTTAAAAATCTTTTCATATATGGTTGAAATGAACTCATCGACATTCTGGTCCTGCAGTTCCTCATCGATCTCTCCAACAAGTTCTTCATACTCGTTAGTATCGAGAGAAAAGTCATGACTATTATGTGCTCTTGACTCATCCCACTTGGCAACTGCCCACAGTATCGATGACAGCTGGAAACTGTTCTTAAGATACACACCTTTCGTATCTGTCTTGAATGAGCACCATGCGATCGCGCTCTTTTTCGGATAAGCTATCTCAGGATTATCGGATTTATCCTCTATAAACTTCTCAAGATAATCAACTACTGTGTTCCGCTCTACCTTTCCCAGGCAAAAATGGATCTCTTCACCAACCGTAGGAAACTTCGCATATTCGTCCCTGTCATTTCCCAAGATCATTTCCAGATCAATATCAGGAGATGACAAAACTGGCAAATCAAAGAAGACCTCGATCTTCTCTGCCTTAACCTCTTTGCCGTTCTTAATATTCTTAATTAGCTTTTTGTTCTCTGAACTTTCCTGTGGAATGTCGGTCTGACCTAGAAATTCTGTGATTTTCCAGTAGTTTAGGATTTCCAGGACTGCAGTTTTTCGTTTGTTTTCCATTCGGTGTGCTCCTTGTGGTGTAACCCCTAATCTTCTTTCTTGAAATATCTTCCGATCTTTCTTATAACCTCACTTTTGAATCTGTTTTTACATTTGCTTACCCTTTATCTTATCCACCAGTGTCACATCCGCCGGCAGCCAATCGACCGAATCAAGTTCCTCTATAGTGAGCCACTTCGCATCTTCGTGTTCTTTTAATTCTAAATGATCTGCTGCCAGATCACACAAGAAACAATCCATCGACAACTGAAAAGCTGGATAATCATATTCGATAGTATCAAGCAATTCTCCAACATTTATCCTTGCATCCAGTTCCTCGTTTATCTCCCTGACCAGAGCGTCCTGTGGAGTTTCACCAGCTTCTATTTTTCCTCCAGGGAATTCCCATCCCCCTTTAAGTTCTCCGTATCCTCTCTGGGTTGCAAATATCTGCTTTTGGTTGTTTTTTTCTCTTACAATTACTGCAGCAACTACTCTTATTGTCTTCATAACATCCTCCAATTAAGAATTTACAATGTACTCGTAAATATCTTCACGCACTGGAACATCAAGTATCCATTCAATTTCCACTGCTGTTTTCTCTGTGTTCGCCATTTTGAATTCTTTAGTTTTTCCACTTGCTGTCATATGTCCAAGATAATAAAACTCCTTAGAAATCTTATCATCTTTATTCTTTCTTACAAAAAGCTCTACATGAATCCCTCTTTCCTTTGCTTTAAGGAAATTCTGTACATCCTCTGATTGTAAACTTCTGCCAGACTTCGAAATAGCTATCAATCGATCCCTGAAGCCCGGGACAAAATGATCTTCATATTTCGTGGTGTCACTAATATCCTCTGCCTTATCATAATTGATGAACACAGGAAATGTCTTCGTCTTTCTGTCATATTTATATCCACCAATATTTAACGGAACTTCATTCTGCTCCCAATTGAGAAGACGACATACATCCTCATAAGTGTATTTCTGGTACAAAACAAAATCTGTTTGATCATATGTATTACTATAATCACGCTCGTATCTGCTAATACCAAATTCAACAAGTTCTTGAAGGATATCATAAAATTCGCCATTTGACAGCATTTGTATAAATGACTTTGTTGGGCAATAATCGTTTTCGTTTTTCTCAATAAACACACACTTCGCGTAAGTTTTCTTGCTCGCTCCAGCTGGGAATTCATTAGTCATAACATTTACAATGTTTTCCTTCTGCTCCTGACTGACATCTCTTCCATATTTCTTCATATCCTCTGAAAGGCCGGCAAACAAACCAAATTTAGCTAGGCCCCGGGCATATGTAAGTATTCTTTTCAACATCTGAAGTTCTTGAATTCTTTTTCCATTTGCCAATTTCTTAGAAACAAATTCGATTACTTTTTCTTCATCCTCCGACAAGCGAGTCTTGTATTCTTTCTCATATTTCACTAAAAACTTATAATACGATCCGAGACTGTTATTATCAAAGATTCGAATAACATCCATCTCACCGTATTCATCAAAATCCCTCAATCTGGGAATACGTCCAAGTTTATTCTTGAGGTTCGTATAATTCTCTTTGATGAGCCTTATATCACTAAAGTTTGCGTTATCAACCGACGCAAAAATTCTCTTTCTGCTAACCTCATCAAAATGAACCGTAGATGCACCAGGAATCATCCGTTCACCTTCCATGACATATCTACGGATATTATCTTTGTTATATGTTCTATCTCCTGATAAGGCAATCGGTATCATGAAATTGTTGTTATAGTTTCCAATAAAATCAAGGATTACAACGTATTCCTTCCCCTCTGCTTTTCGAAGGCCTCTTCCCAATTGCTGTATAAAAACAATTGGAGACTGAGTCGGTCTCAACAAGATGACCTGATTTACCTCGACAATATCAACACCTTCATTTAAGACATCCACAGAGAAAATATAATCTATAGGAGTCTTATCTGCCGCTGCGTCTCTCTCATCCATAGCAAGTCTCTCAAACGCATCCTGCCTAACCATCTCTGAGTTCTCACCACTAAGTGCAACTGTCCTATATCCTAATTCGTTGAACTTCTTTGAAAGTTCCTTACACTCCCGGTTACGGCTGCAAAATATCAGGCCCTTTACACGTTCTCCGCTGTAACCATAGTAATTCGACTGCTCTATAACAAGCTTTACACGCTCGTCACATACCAATTTATTAAAATCTTCTTCAGATAGATTCTTTGACTTGGTATCCTGTACAACGGATAAATCAGTAATTCCAAAATAGTGAAATGGACACAGCAAGTCCTCTTCCATTGCCTGCTGCAGACGAATCTCATAGGCTATCTGATGATTAAATATCTCATAAATATTTTCCCCAGAATCATTGTCATTCCTCTTGTCAGGCGTAGCTGTCATACCAAGGAATAGACGTGGAGTAAAGTAATTCATAACCTTCTGATATGTATTTGCCGAGCTATGGTGGGCCTCGTCCAGAATAATACAATCAAACTCGGCTGGATCATACATTTGCAAATGCACATCCCTATTTAACGTCTCCACAGTGGCAAATATATAATCTCTATCGTATTCATGATAGCCAGCACCAACCAACCCTACAGAAATCGTACTGCCGAAAACTCTCTGATACGATTTCTTTGCCTGTACAGCAAGTGACGCTCGATGGACAAGAAATAACACTCTCTTAAATCCAAGTTCACGCATTGCAAATGCCGACGCATAAGTCTTTCCCGTACCAGTGGCACTTATAAGAAGTGCTCTCTTCTCATCATTCTCCAATATAGCTTTAAGGTTAGCAATAAATCTCACCTGCATGCTGTTTGGTTTTAATTTATATCTCTCCAATGAGGTAATATTTCCCTCTGAAGCGATTTTCCTTTGGGCTTTGATTATATCGTATCTCTGCTTATATTCCTCATAAAACACATCATAGTCCAGAGCATATTCTGAGTTCCATAACTCGTCAAATTCTCTTAATATATCCTCTGACATCTCTCCCTGTGCCGTGGAGACAAGCTTCGTATTCCATTCTCTATTGGTCGTGAGTGCAGCACTGGTAATATTCGAGCTGCCAATTATGATCCTGTATATTTCTTCCTCTCTGAATATATATCCCTTTGTATGAAAGCCGTTGTTAGCAGATCTTGTATCATACATTCTAATCTTTATATTCTTCAGAGAATGCAATTTCTCCAAAGCCAAAGGCTCACTAAAATCCAAATAGTTTGAGGTCAATATCTCCCCTGGAACACCTTTTCTCTCAAGCTCTTTCAACGTCTGAAGAAGCGGTGTTACACCGCCCAAAGTAATAAATGCCACACTTATCTGAAACTTATCACATTTTAGAAGTTCACTCTCTATGACTGAAATAACTTTCTTGCCTTCCCTGTGATTATTTGAAACAAAGCCCGGCTTATATGATATCTCAGATGCAATATTACCATCGATATATGCAGTTTCCAATCCGGCACGTACTAACTGCGTTTTATCCTGAATCATAGTTGTCCTCCATTTCAAATAGTATGATTTATTTTATCATAAAAGATGGGGAATGGGGAGATTTGTAAAAATTAAAGCGGGATAGAATCTGGTTTGGTGATTCTATCCCGCCTTTAAGTACAATAAATAATTGATGTCAGGCAGTCTCATTATAAAACCAACTGCCTATGCTTATTCTTTTATAGTTTTCTGTATCCATTCAATTCTACATAACTAAACTTTGAACTACTTATCCATCAGTTTTCTTTCGAATACAAGTACATCTTCACAAGCAGTAGAATTTTCCACTAATCCCAACACCTTTAATGCATTTTTGCCTAGCTCATTTGAATAAACAGTATGTAACTTCCACCCCTCTCTAGCACGCTTGTTTATCAATTCAGTCATTCTCTTTGCATCAACACACCCATGATCTTCATTTAATATTGTTTCAACTGCATATTCATATAAGCCTATTAATGAACGTGCATACTCTTGTTTCTCCATTTCATCTTCTTGCATTCGCTTTCTTTCAATGATTATTTCTTCAGCTGTCCTATGCGACTTTTCAATATCTGTTGCAACTTCATCAATATATTCTTTTGCATTATGGGAAAATTTAGAAACATTTATGGGGTCTCTAAAGAATAGCAAATCATCCTCATTTCCATTTCTTAATCCTTGTAATCTAGTAAAACAATTGTTGCAAATACTCATTCCTGCAATTATTCTATCTTCTTTTTTTGCATTGCATATCTCACATACCCTCATTATTTTCTTCCTTCTTTACTACGAATTTTTCACTTTCTGTTTTTTCTATCAATTTGTACTATAACCTTGTATTTTTTCTGTAATAAGTTTTGTAAGCACAGCACAAACCCAAGAACTTAATTCTAATACTTAGACATTTTTCATCACCTATAACAACGATAACAATTTTTCTTGTTCTTCTTCAAATCTATCATCAGATAACAAACCTGCTTCTTTCATTAATTTCAATTTTACTACTTTCGTTTTAAATTCTTCTAATGATATCGATTCTATTTTATTTATTTGCATGTTATCTTGTTTCTGAATTGATTTTAGCAAAGTGCCATTTTCAATAACATCAGTCGATTGATGAACAACCGTTTTCTTTTCAAGTTCATCCACAATACTATACTTTTTTTCTGGCAGATATGTCTGCAAAAAATTGTAAATATCTTGTGGAAGTTCAATATCAACATATTGCCTTTTTGTTTCAGAATAAAAATTGAGTATAACACTTCTATCATCTATAAGTCCTCTGCTATATGCTGAATTGGCTTGTAAATCTAATGGATTACAGGAATATGTGGATGCTATGAATGAATTTAATTAAGTTTATGTAGCTTCATTATGGTTTTGAACTAATCTGACATCAATTTTAACTTTCTTTTGATTGATAAAATAATTCATCGCTTTTTTCGTCGCTTTTTATGCGTCGAAAAAGGCGTCGAATTATTCTAATTATACATCTAACTCGGCTTTTAACCTGGCATATAATTCAATATGCCAAGTTAAATAACAAATTCATTCCGCTCCTTTAGATAAATTGCCAGAATAATATTTTCAAGATTTATTATCAAATCTGCCAACTCTATTTCTTTATAGCCCACATATAAATTAATTGTTGAAATTTCATTCTGATATATGGAGATACTGATTTTTAGACTACCATAATATTTTTGCAAATTCAATAAACTTCTTACATTCATCAATATCTACTGTTTGATTAACAGGGTCCATATATAACGTTTTTTTATGTGCCAAAAGCTGATCTAATATATGCCATGCCTCTCCATTGAAATCATTCGAAACCATTATTTCTTCACTATTCATTCCTATTGTTCTTGTATTTGTCATAGCAATGTTCTTTTTCTCTTTTAAATATTCAATTATGTCTTTAGAAAGATAGTTATCTAGCCCGCCATAGGTCGCATGGTCTATTTCAGGTAGCCAATACAAATCATCAGACCTATCAATATATTTTCCTTCTTTATCAGGTAAAGATATTTTATATTTTATCATTCCCCACATTAATTCAAACCATAAAACTGATTCTGACATTTTCCCTTTAAATGCAAGTGTGTGAATTATATCCAATTTTTCAATTAGCTTATTCAAATTTCGAATGTCAATTTGACACAAAGTAGCTAATGTTTGTAACTCCTCTGCCGCCGCATCCTTTTCCTCAAATTTTTCAAAATAATAATTATATTTTTCTACATATTTAGATTGAAGCGCTCCCACGCCCAATTTCAAATTGAAACTAATAAATTTTCTCAGATATCTACCTGTATCAACTGCATTACCAAAGATTTTTTTCACGGAATTCTCAAGTTGTTTACTGTCAACAGCCATAATAACAATTGTATTGGGGATACCCTCAAATAAATGATGAAGTCTCTCAAGAACTTTAATTGCATATTCAGGCATACATCTGTCTAGTTCATCAACAACTATTACAACAGTTTTTATTTCCGACATCCGTTTAAGTTTTTCCCTAGTTTCATCTAAAGTTTTCTTAAACGCAAACATTTTATCAAATTTAAATTTTTGATTATCAATGCCCGTCTTTTCACTTTGAAATGTTTCTACAATATTAACACCTATTTTATTTTTTACATACTCTCCGGCTACTTCTGCCAATATTTCTTTCGCTGTTTCCCAACCTGCTTTTGCCACTTTGTTAATTCTATGTTCTAGTGAATTTTCAGAGTCTTCTAGCATTGCTGATATTATCGCAACAGAAGGTTCTTCATAATAATCATATTGCCAACAATTATAATGAAAAACATAAAATTTATCATCGTAGGTATCCTCATTAACAACAGGAGATAATCTTCTCTCAAGTTCTTCTAATACATAAGTTTTTCCATATCCCCAAGTTCCATCAATCGAAAATATTTTTCCTTGTTTTAAATCTGACATAGTGTTGACAAGCTGATATAACATATCAATAAATTGTTCTCTATTCAAAACATCAACTGTTTCCTGCATTCACATTCCCCTTTGCTCTTCAGATGAAAATTTGTCTTATTAATGTATCATTTATTATGCATTATGAAAAATATAGTCTTATTAAACTATTCTTTCAAAGTAATATCTCTCATTAGCCTTTGTACTTTCTCTGACCGTATCAGCATCCTCATCTTCTCATCCCCACTTTCAATCTCAGGCTTACCACACCTCAAGCTATCTGGATGTTCCGACACACAACAATCCTTATACCAACATTCACCCATAAGAGTCCCTTTAACAGACCACTTCTCATTTTGCGTAAATTCGCCCACCAATGACTTCATCACTCGTTCTGTAGAATATCTCTTAAAACCTGCTATATACTGCAAAGTCTTTTCGTCATCAATCTTTGATATATTGATTCTATGATTTTCAACTGCCGTCAAGACTTCTTCGCGAATTTTGATTTTATCTGTCTTTCCAGTGCCTGTCCACTCCACAAGCTTATCAAAGGCAAGAATCAAGTATTCAAAGCAAATCATATCCAGAATTATAATCTTGCCCTCAGCTTTATCTGCTATTGATTTCAGTATGCGATACTTATTACGAATATCCTGATTATCAACAACATAATCAAATGCAACATAATATGAATCGTCATCTTTAATGTCAATGTCTAACACTGCATCCAATAATCCCTGATTACTTCCTTTACTTTCAACCACAAGTTCATTATCAAAGAAAAGTTGATTTACTAATTTCCAGAAATGAAATCCTGCGCCGGTGTCTTCCGTCCATAAATATCTCATATCACACTTCCTCTTCCAGTGTTATTCTATTGTTATCAAAATTCAACACCTTAAAGCTCTTATCAGATACATTAAGTCCGTCACAATTTCTTAGAAAAAGCATATACTGATTTGAAAACTCAAAATTAATGAATCTCCTAACGTCATCATTTATCAAGTAATCTGCATTATCTATCACGATAAAACAATCCCGGCACTGCTTTATTACTTCTAAGAAACCATCTGATTTGTAGTTAAATAATTTGATTGCCTTATATTCGTCTGTCAGTCTTATATCTTCCAACATTTCGTAAAGAACTGTTTTACCTGTACCGCTGTCTCCACCAACAAGTGTTATTCTATCGTCAAATTCCAAATCATATGAAAAAGGATCTGCTTTAAATATAATACTCTTATAAATCATCTGCCGCCCTCCTTTCATACTCCTTGCTCCACCAGGCATTATAACCTCTTCCGCCAGTAACTATATCTGAATCATTGAATCTGATTTTTGCATCATTTGGAATGTCAAAAAGCGTTGGTCTAGACATATAAATCTTTATATTATCCATAGTAAAAATGATTCTGAGCACATTCGGGCCGCATTCTTCAACATTTACCACATTATCAGGATGCTTTACAATATTAAGTAAAGTTTTACAGCCTGATGACAAATTACGAATTGTGCCCAAGCCATATTTTGTCTCAATGTGCTTATCTGGCGTCAGTTTTGCCTCATCCACCTGTCGTATTAAATCAATTTCTTTTTGTGACATTTCTTCATTACCTGTATTTAAGTTAAAATACAGGTCATTCTGAAGTATCCAATCCTTTGAGTTCTTTTTTTCTGTATAGATATTTATCATTGATATTTCTCCTTCAATTTACTATCAATTTTGTACCAATGTCTTTTTACCTGATTCCGAATATCACTCTCAAGTACCTTACTTTGACTAAATATCTCATCCGCTTTATATGCATATGTTAAGAAATTTCCATGATCTTTAGAATACTTACTTGCCCCTAAATGTGTATACGAATGATAAACTGCTTTCTTTCCAGCATTAAACGATTTTTCATCCATATTCTCTTTGATTCTTTTAATTTTTCTATATGCTCTACAATAAAACTTTCCTTAAAGAGTACCCTAACATAAGAGCTAATGCTTCTGCAAGGATAAATAAAAATTATTGATTATCCCTCTACGTCGCAAAATACTATTTAGCATCGGTTACAATCGGAAAGTTCATTTCAACAATAAACTCTTTTTTTTCTATTTTTGCTTCAATCTCTCCATCCATCCGACTAACCAACTCCTTTGCAATAGATAGTCCCAATCCAGTAGATGTTTTACTTCTGGCAACATCTGCTTTATAAAATCGCTCAAATACCTGATCTATATTAATCTGTTCTGGATGTGTAACCTGATTGCTGATTCTAAGCACCGCCTGATTTTGATCACGTTCCAACACAATGCTAATCTTCTTTTCTCCATGATCCAGCCCATTTTTTATCACATTCTGGATAACACGGCGGAGTCCCTGCCTGTTTCCATGTATATACAACTGTTCTTCCGTAATCTGAATATCCGGCTGAATTTCCATTCTTACCCATTCATCATAGTATGAAAAAACTGTTTCTTTCAAAATCCGGTTCATACAGCACAATGTCAATTCCAAACTGTAAGATTCGTTTTTTAACTTTGTAAACATAAAAAGTTCTTCCAACATTTCATTCAGACTATGAATTCTTTCGTGGATAATGCTTAAATAACGTTTCTGATCCTCTATATTTTCACATTCTTCCATTAGCTGGAAATATCCGTCCAAAGATGTCAGTGGTGTGCGGATATCATGAGAAAGATTTGTATAAGTGTCCGCAATCAGAGCTTCTTTCTCCTGATAATGCTGCTTCTCTTTTCTTCGCAGTTCCAGAAGCTCATTCAACTTGTCAGAAAGCTTTCCTATTCCACCCACATCAAATTCATGGTTAATCAACATGTTACTGTCATGTTTCATCATAAACGCCAATTGGCGGCAGATGTCTTTCACCTGCCGCTGGTATTTCCACATAATAATAAATTGTAAGATAATAATTCCTGCTAATATCCCAATTACGATATACATCCGTTAAATATCCCTCTTTTGAAAAACAACGCTGCTTACTGATATCATCATAACGATGAACACTATTGCCACACCAAATGCCGCCAAACACTCATTTCCACTCGGATTCATAGGAAGCAGTGATAATTTTCCTGTTATCGTATACTTATAAATCTGGAAATTCTGAATTCCTATTTTTTGAATGGCACTATTAATCACCCCATACACAATGGTCATTACATTCATGCTAAGACAGACAGCAATGACCATGCTGATTACATTATTTTTCAAAATAATTGCAATCGCCATACAAATCAGCACAAGTGCATAATGAAGAGCCAGTTCAGTCACAAAATAAGATAAAATTGCCTTTGTATTTCCCCATTCCAATTCCCCGAAAACAATACCATTCGCCGCTGCCTGAAATAAGAATGCACCTGCCATTGTCAGTACCGTAAAGACAGCCAAGGCAATTGCCCTGGAAAAAATCAGAGTTCCTCTATTTCTAACCTGACCTCCTATATTCTTAATATATCCGCTACTGATATCCGCTGTTGAAAACAGAACAGTAAAAATCACCAAAAGCAGTGCATACAATTTTCCTTGGGAATTGGCAAAAAAGATATCATATACCGTCACCTTTTCTCCCGGCTCCGTAGGCAGCGTTACCATCATTCCCACATTAATATTATCCACAGTAGGTTCAGTAACCTGCTCCTGTTTCATGGCATCCTTTTCAGTCAAAAGCTCATAATCTGTCTTGCATAAAGATGTTGTAATCAATAATATTGCTGCCAGTACGATCCAGATTACATACATACTTTTGGTTTTAAGCATCCGGTATAAATCCATTTTTATTATATTAAGCATGATCCGCACCTCCCGTCAGATTCAGAAAATAAGTTTCCAGTTCTTCACTGGTTATGGAAATCCCTTTTACCGGAATTCCTGACTTTGCAAGTTCCATATTCAACGCTGCACTTTCATTCAATCGTTCAAAAATATGAATATGCTCTTTATCTGTTACCTGATAGTTGGTAAATCCCATAGAATCCATCACCGGAATCGCCTGTTTCGGATGATCCAATGTCAACTCTATCCGTTCACTGCATCTTCTTATTAATTCTTCTCTTGTAATTTCCTGTAATAAACTTCCATTATGAATAATTCCATAATCAGTAGCAATCTTCGATAATTCCTCAAGAATATGACTGGAAATGCATATTGTCATATTCTTCTCTTTCTGAAGTCTCTGAATCGTATCCCGGATCTCTGCAATACCCTGTGGATCCAATCCATTGATTGGCTCATCAAGAACTAATAAATCTGGTTCTCCAACCAAAGCAAGACCAATTCCCAAACGCTGTTTCATTCCAAGTGAAAAATGTTTTGTTTTTTTCTTTCCCACATCCTCCAGACCGATAATTCTCAATATTTCTTCAATATAACTTTTTTTCTTTATTCCAAACAGCTTGCATTTGATATTCAGATTTTCATATGCAGTCATATCTCCATAAAGTCCCGGTGCCTCAATCAGACATCCTATCCGTGATCGAACTTTTTGCAAATCCTTTCCCTTGTATCCGAACATCTCGATTTCTCCACAAGTTGGCTTGGAAAGTCCACTGATCATCTTCAGACAAGTTGTCTTCCCAGCTCCATTCCGACCGATAAAACCATAAATAGCACCTTTTTTAATATGCATATTGACACTGTCCACAGCTTTATGGTGTCCATATTGCTTAGTCAAATTTCTTGTTTCCAATAACATTTCGCTCAAGTTTTTCATCTCCTTTTTCTTATCTGCATTTATCATAAAGGAATAATCCTAATCAAACGCAAATAAATAGTAAAAAAAGAGTAAAGATTATAGATGAAGACGATAACCGATTCCCCAGACTGTTTCAATATATTCCTCAGATGTAACTGTTTTTATCTTTTTACGAATATTGCTTATATGTACATCCAGAGTTTTTGTTTCACCCATATATGGTTCGTCCCACGCATATTCAAAAATGTCCTCTTTACTGAAAACCTGCTTCGGATTTCTGAGCAGTAATTCTAAAATCGCAAACTCCTGTCTTGTTATCTTAGGAAGTATTTTTCCACCAATGCTGACCTGAAAAGTAGCTTTGTTCAATACCATCTCTCTGAACGAAAGGTTAGATTCTTTTATTTCCTTTTCTTCTGTATGACGAAGCTGTACCTGAATTCTTGCCAGTACCTCTCTGATTTCAAAAGGTTTCGTTATATAATCATCAGCCCCACTAGTTAAAACCTTTACCTTTTCATCCAAGCTATCTTTCGCAGTCAAAACAATAACCGGAAGATTTCCCTTTTTCCGTATTTCCTCCAGAACTGCTTCTCCTGTAATTCCCGGCAACATCAAATCCAGCAACACCAGTGCATAGCTATGCTCCTGCATATTCAAAAGTAGCTTTGCCTCAGTTCCGGAAAACGCCTGCTCACAGGAATAGCCTGCTTTGGATAATGCTTCCTGAAGCAGATTATTGATATTTGTATCATCTTCTACAATCAGTATTTTCTGCATGATAGTTCTCTCCTCTATTTTACACTGTGAAAACATTATTTTCTTGCATTATACGCTTTTCCCTTTTTTCCCGCAATTACTCCCCACAGATTCCCGGAATTCTCCAGCACATAACATACTTTTTGTTCCAGCTGAACTTATAATTTTCAGTATTCCTGTGCTTCCAAGATGCATATATCACTTTTTCCTTACCATTATGCCTTTATTTCTCCATCAGTGCTTTCGCAACCCTTATCCCGCCCACAAATAGAGCCAAACTAGAGCCATTTGATAAAACAAATGCCGGAAGCCCGCATAAATACAGGCTTTCGGCATTTTAGTCCGTTATTCAAACTCGACAATTACTAATCAATTTTGTTTAGAGATTATTGGTTGCCGTGTTCGCTTTTCTTTCAATTATTTGATTTATCCATATTATCCTGCCTATATGGGCTAATGTTATCAGTTTGTTATCGGTGTTGATAACACTCGCTCCGTAACTGTGGATAATAACAATATGTTCCGATTCAGATTATAAACGGTTTTGCTTAGAAAAGCAACAGTATATAATTAAAAACAGTAACCACTTCAGACAAATTAAATACAACTACTATTCCTTATTTATATTCGCCATCTTACTAACGCCGATATACATTTTTATGAATTTCCAATAACTGCTTTAACACATCCTCTATCATCTCATTATTTTCGGTATAAAAAATGTTCTCTTTCTCGTTCAAAGTATTTTCCATGATCTCGATATTGCTATCTTTATCAAAGCAACCTTTTATACTTCTAAAATGATTAAATTCAATAGCAAAATCCTCTCCATCATAAATAGAAATACTAATCTCTATATCTTCAATCATAAAATCGGCATAACTGTTTTTTACATGAAAGTCCTTCTTTAAGAACGGGAGTTTTTGGTTTGGCAGTCGATACCGAACATTGTCTTTTTCTAATTCGTAAAGTTCTCCTTTTACGAATCCTAATTTCTCTGCATTCATTTCAAATGCTTGATTCATATTTCTTTCTGTAATTTTCCAGTTAATAAATACAATTGCAAATATAAGCAAACCAGCCAACAGACACATGCCCACTAATCGAATTGCCTTTTTATATTTATTGTAAAAATCTATTTTCTCAACAAACTCTTTATCCTCGTTTAATAGCTTATCCAAAGAAACATGATAGGTGTTACAGATATCAATCAACATTTGAAGATCTGGCAGACTTCTTCCATTTTCCCAACTGGAAACTGTCTGTCTTGAAACACCAAATTTTGCTCCATATTCTCCTTGAGTCATGTTTGCTTCAGTCCGAGTTTTTTTTATCATCTCTGCAACTGTCATTTCAGCTCACCTTTCCATTGTATAATAATGCGCTGTCTCAAGTATGCCATAATCGTGTATTTTACACAAGATATTATCGTTTTACATGCATGTAAAGTAACCTTATCCTTCTAAAATCCAACTGTAAAAGGCTATTTGCTTTATTTTTTTCTTCCAACAACCTATACTTTCATTAACAACAGCAATTGCCGTACAGATTTAGAAAGGATGAATTTTATGAATGATATTATTAGAACCCAAAACCTTTGTAAACATTACAAAGAAACAATCGCTTTAGATAATGTTTCCCTTCATATTCCTCGAGGTGCTATCTATGGATTGATTGGAAATAATGGTGCAGGCAAGACAACTTTAATGAGAATACTTTCTAATTTGCAAAGTCCATCCTCAGGAACAGTTGTTAAATCTGAAAATATTAAAATCGGTGCCATTATTGAAACACCTGCATTATATCCTACCTTAAGTGCAAAAGGAAATTTGAAGTATCAGCTTAAAATTTGTGGATGTCCATCAAAGGAAGTAAAGTCGAAGATTGCTGAACTATTAGAACTGGTACATCTGAAAGATACTCGAAAACTGGTAATGAATTATTCATTAGGTATGCGTCAGCGTCTGGCTTTAGCAATGGCACTTGTAGGAAATCCGCAATTCCTCATTTTAGACGAGCCTCTTAACGGACTTGATCCTGAAGGCATAAAAGATGTCAGAGCTATCATCGCAAAGTTAAATGAAGAGTATGGTGTTACCATTATGATTTCAAGTCATATCTTAAGCGAACTTCAAAAAGTGGCAAACCACTATGGTTTCCTCAAAAATGGTGTTTTAATTCAAGAATTCTCTTCATCAGAAATAGCCGATACCGATTTAGAAACTTTTTACTTCAAAAATTTTTTATAGAAAAGCAGAAAGGAGACTTAAACTATGAATAAACTTTTATCTATGGAACTAAAGCGTGCTGCAAAATCTCCAATTCTATGGCTTGGAGTAATCGCAGTAATTGCCATCAATGTTTATGGAATCTTATTAAATGGATATGGTTTCAAAATCTTTACAACAACATTTTTATTGGAAAATTCTGACCTGATATGTATCATTTTGGCAGTGTTGATTCCGTTATACTTAGGGAGTGACTTTGAAAACAGAACAATCAACAACAAGATATCCGCAGGATATACACGAAAAGAGATTTATATTGTCGAACTAATCGTCAGTAGCATATGTGCTACAGTTCTCTTTGTTGCTGATATATTATCTGTTTTCACAAGCTCAAATATTGCTGGATTAGAATTTAGTGATAAAGTCAATGTAACTGAATTTGCATTTCATGCTGCGATTGCTTTTGTGTGCATCATCACAGTATCTGCTTTGTACACTATGATTGTAATGATTTCACATAAGCAACTTATCAGTCTTGGAATTGCAGTTATTCTAACCTTAGCATTGTTGACATTAGGTGGAAAGTCAGTTTCCAGCTTAAATCAATCAAGCACTTGGACTGATCCTATCACTCATGAAATTGTGGAAAACCCTCTACGAATAGATAGTTTTGCCCGTACAGCAAATAACATTCATGTTTTAGTATCACCGTTTGCGCAGGCTGAATTTCACAGTTATCTGCTATTTGAATCAGAATTCGGCACAAAGGAAGAAACTTCTCTTATTTTCAAAGACTTTCCTTACCACATAGAATTTTGCCTGTTCAATATTCTGGAAATTCTTCTGTTTTACAAGATTGGGATTCGTATTTTTAGAAAGCAGGACTTGAAATAGTAACTTTAATAGTCTTTGTCCCCTGCATTATAAATATGCTTAATACAGATTTTATTAAGAAGGTAAAAACGGTCGCAATATACGCCTGCTTTTACCTTCTGATATTAAATTCATGAATTTATGATTTATAATTATATACATCAGCCGCCTACATTGTAAAGCAAAAAGCAAGCCATTTTAGACTTGCTTTCCGCCACTCTTATTCCTTATTGATAAATGATTTCTTTATCTACAATCTCCCTCGCACACGCCTGTATATTATTCATCCTGCCTACCCACTCCCACGCATTGTCTGCCTTTAACCGTTCTGTAATTCCTTGTGCCTGTTTCATCTGCTCTACAATTCTTTCAAAGCGTTCCTGTGCCTGTTCCTCTATATCTACCAGATAACTGTTCAGTCTGCCGCTCATCATCAGATCCAGATATACATTCCTGCGGTATTCTTTCAAATACTGCAAATGTCTTTGTCCCCATACTCCAACAAATCTCGGTTCTTCTTCCTCCGGCAAAGTAAGGTTGGGGATAAAGTAATCCCCACATCTTACATAAGTGCCGCCCATTTCTTCAAAAATTGTTTTCTTCATTTTCTGTTCCACCTTTCTCATCGTCCTCTGTCCATTGATTTCTTCTTTGCTGTCTGCTTTGGCTGTTGCCTGCTTTCCTGCTGATAGCGGTGCAATTTTTCCCGTATGCTTGCCTTTTTCGACGGTTCTGATAGCTTCTCTTTTTTCGGTTCTGTCTGATTTTTCCATGCTCGCAGCTCCTCATTATATTCCCTGACCAGTTTTTCCGATTTCTGATATGTCTTTGCAAAGG
>ERZ824978.113-NODE-113-length-119992-cov-4.142867_pt1 | contig 119992 bp, 104 predicted proteins | sample MGYA00519860_ERZ824978 | MGnify/ENA primary metagenome ERZ824978 (study PRJEB31778, sample SAMEA3449184) | human gut metagenome | biome: human gut; feature: human-associated habitat; material: faeces | place: United Kingdom | collected 2010/2012 ... | reverse complement strand
CTCCTGTGCCTTTTGCATGAGACCTTCCGCGAAATCAGAGATTTCGGGATAGGGCTTCGTAGCCGCAGTGCAATTCTTCTGCGATTTTCAAGTGATTGAATCGATACAGCACGCGGCTCAAACGCTAGAATTGCGCGGCTTAGCAGTCAGGCACCACAAGGAGAGAAAACATATGGCACAGTTATATTACAGATACAGTACGATGAATGCGGGTAAATCCATTGAAGTAATAAAGGTTGCCCACAATTACGAAGAACGGGGCAAACGTGTTTTGGCGCTGGTTCCCGGTGTGGATGATCGCTATGGCAAGGGCAAGATCACTTCACGGATCGGACTGAGCAGAGATGCTACCATCGTCAATGAAGATACGAATATTCTTGAAATCTTTATGCGTGAAAACAGTATCCAGCCGATCGACTGCGTTGTTCTGGACGAATGTCAGTTTTTAAAGAAACATCATGTGGAAGAACTGATCGAGATCGTTGACAGCTTCAATATTCCGGTGCTGGCGTACGGACTGAAAAACGACTTTAAAAACGAACTGTTTGAAGGATCTTATTACATGCTGATCTACGCAGATAAGATCGAAGAAATCAAGACCATCTGCTGGTGCGGCCGCAAGGCCACCATGGTGGCTCGTGTAGTGGACGGGAAATTCGTCAAGAGCGGCGAGCAGATCCTGGTGGGAGGCGATGACATGTATGTGTCTCTCTGCAGAAGACACTATAACGAAGGATCTCTAGGTCCTAACGGCGGCAGGCTGACGCCGGTCAACACGAAATTTCTGGAAACACCGCATATGGACAGTGAAAAAGAATAGAACGCAAAACACATGGCAGGGAACTCTATAGAGCTTTTCCCTGCCATGTGTTTTTTTCTGCCAGTTTTTTATGGATTCCGTTTAAAATGGTTCGCTTTTTATAGCTCCATTCCGGTGCGATCAGTGTGGAGCGTACCGCATCGCCGGAGATGCGGTGTAGAACGATTTCCGGCGGGATCTGCTCGATCATCCGGACGACCAGGTCGATATAATCGTCGATGGATTCAAACGACACGTAATTCGGATGGGTCTTTTCCATCTGGGAACCCCTGACCAGGTTGAACATGTGGAGTTTCAGTCCGAAGGGCTTTGTCTGACAGACGTGCTCCAGCGACTGGAACATCATATCTTCTGTCTCGCCGGGAAGCCCCAGGATCAGGTGAGAAACGACACGGATGCCTCGCGCCTGCAGGCGGCAGACCGCATCGTCGTAATCCGATACACAATAGCAGAGATTCATGGCTGCGGAAGTCTCAGGATGGATCGTTTGAACACCCAGTTCCACCCATAAAAACGTCTGCTGATTCAGTTCATCCAGAAGATCGATCACATCAGGAGGAAGACAGTCAGGCCTTGTGGCGATGGCGATCCCGATGACATCCGGATGCTGCAGGGCAGCAGTGAATTTTGCACGAAGCTCCTCTACGGGAGCATAGGTGTTGGTGTGACTCTGGAAATAGGCAATGTAGCCGGCATCCGGCCATTTGCCGGACAATAGCCGGATCTGTCTGTCCAGGTCTGCACGGATGTCGCCGGAACCGCTGGCCATGTCGCCGGAACCGCTGGCGGAGCAGAATGCGCAGCCGCCAAAGGCTTTTGTTCCATCGCGGTTAGGACAGGTGAAGCCCCCGTCCAGAGACAGTTTGACGATTTTTCTTCCGAAAGTCTGCTTCAGATATGTGCTGATCGTATGGATGCGGAGTTTCTGTCCGTCGGATTCGTCGAAAAAATGAGGAGCCGGTCCTGGATTCATATTTTCCCTCCTGTTATGAATACATGAATGTATAAATGTATGAAAGTCTTGTGTTTTCAGCGTTGCAAATATATGATATAATAAGCTGTTAATAGTACACTTGTCAATGAGGGATCGTATAACAATGACAAATAAAGAGAAAAAAATCTGCACTACGACACAGACCGCATGCGGAAGCAGCGATTGTAGGACTTTTTTCCCGGATGGAAAATTCCAGGAACCTGTGGAAAAACGGAGCCTTTTGCTTCACAGCTGCTGCGGACCATGCAGTACAGCGGTGGTAGAGCGTTTGGCAGAAGAATTCAATGTAACGGTATTTTTTTATAATCCTTGCATTACAGATCAGGAAGAATATCTAAGGCGGCGCAGTGCGCAGATTCAATTTTTAGAGAAATTCAATGAAGAAAATATTGGGAAAACCAGAGTCCTGTACAAAGAAGGTGATTACAGACCGGGTAGTTTCTATGAACGGACGAAGGGACATGAATCGGATCCGGAAGGCGGTGCCCGGTGTTTACTGTGCTTTCGGCAGCGTCTGGAAAAGACGGCTGAGACGGCCAGTCTCTCCGGCCATGAGATTTTCGGTACGACTCTCAGCGTTAGCCCTCATAAGAACTACAAAGCTATCTCCGAAATCGGATGCCAGCTGGCGCTTCAGTATGGACTCTCGTTTTTAGATCGGGATTTTAAAAAGAAAAACGGATTTGGCAGATCGGTAGAGCTTTCAAAAAAATATGATTTATACAGGCAGGATTACTGTGGCTGTGAATATTCGAAAAGGTAGGAGGAGACAAATAAATGGGTAAATTACAGATTCCGGAGAACTACACGCCCGTGATCGATTATATGGAAAGTCAGCGGGCAATCAAGAAAATAAAAGATTTTTTTCAGCAGGAACTGGCATACGGTCTGCAGCTGCGACGCGTTTCCGCGCCGCTGTTCGTGGCTCCGGAGACAGGACTGAACGATAACCTCAACGGTGTAGAACGTACAGTAAGTTTTACAGTCAAGGATATGGGTGAAAAGAAAGTTGAGATCGTGCAGTCTCTTGCCAAGTGGAAGCGGATGGCTCTCGGCAAGTACAACTTCAAGCCGGGCACCGGACTTTACACGGATATGAACGCGATCCGGCGCGATGAAGAACTGGACAATCTCCATTCCATTTATGTGGATCAGTGGGACTGGGAAAAAGTCATCACGAAGGAAGACAGAACAGAAGAATATTTGGAGGAAACAGTTACGACACTGTACAACGCGCTGAAAAATCTCAACGACTACGTTAACAGACTGTACCGTAATCTGCGAACAGACCTTCCCAATGAGATCTTCTTCATCACATCTCAGGAACTGGAGGATCTGTATCCGGACAAGACGCCAAAGGAACGGGAAGACGCCATCACGAAAGAAAAAAAAGCTGTCTTCATCAAAAAGATCGGAGGCGTGCTGAAATCCGGTGAAAAACACGACGGCAGAGCACCTGACTATGATGACTGGGAACTCAACGGTGACATCCTTCTGTGGAACGATATCCTGGGTCATGCTTTCGAAATCTCATCTATGGGGATCCGTGTCGATGAAACGGCAATGGATCGTCAGCTGACCATCGCAGGTGCGGACGACAGACGTAACATGGAATTCCATAAGATGATATTAAATAAAGAGCTGCCGTACACCATCGGCGGCGGGATCGGCCAGAGCAGACTGTGCATGTATTTTCTGCGCAAGGCACATATCGGCGAAGTGCAGGCGTCCATCTGGTCGGATGATATGATAAAGGAGTGCAGGGAAAACAACATTTTCCTGCTGTAATACATGAAATATGCCAATCTGGTAATAGACAACAAAAGCGATCAGACTGATCAGCTCTACACATACGGAGTGAAGGATGATGCCAAGATCGGGAGCAAGGTATATGTCCCCTTTGCCAGGAGCCGTAACCTCAGAGAGGCTTACGTCGTTGAAACCGATGAACACTCGGGCGATGGGCTGGGAAAACGGCTGCGCTATATCGAAAAGGTGGACGATGATGTTTCCCTCAGCGAGGAGATGATCCGGACTGCTCTCTGGATGAAAAAACGCTACATATGCAGACTGATCGATGCGGTCAACTGCTTTACCCCTGTGGGCGAAAAAGCACGGCGCGGACAGAGAAAAAACCCTTTTGCAGAAGAAAAGGGCGAGCCATCGTCGGTAAAAGAGCTTACTTTGCAGCAGGCGCAGATCCTGCAAAGGATCGGAGAGGCGGCAAAAGCGAAGAAGCACATGCGCTTCTTACTGCACGGCGTTACGGGAAGCGGAAAGACAGAAATCTATATCCGGGCAGCGCAGCAAGTTCTGGAGCAGGGAAGAAATGTGATCGTTCTGGTTCCGGAAATCGCCTTGACCGGTCAGATCATCGATCGGTTCATCGGGCGTTTTGGAAGCGGGAAAGTGGCGGTGCTCCACAGCAAGCTCAGCCTTGGAGAACGTTATGATCAGTGGAAGAAAGTGCGCGACGGGTGCGACGGAGACGGACAGATCGTCATCGGAGCACGTTCGGCAGTATTTGCGCCCCTGGAAAACATCGGGCTGATCGTGATCGATGAAGAACATGAGACTACGTACAAATCAGATCATACCCCGAAATACGATACCATCGAGGTGGCACTGAAGCGAGTGCAGGATAAGGACAATAACGGGATCCTGCTTCTGGGAAGCGCGACGCCGTCAGTTGTATCGTATCAGCGGGCACAGGAAGGGATCTATGAGCTTCTGGAATTGACAGAGCGCTATAATAAAGTGGTGCTGCCGGAAGTCAGCATTGTCGATATGCGTGAGGAACTGAAACGAGGAAATCGTTCTATCATAAGCAGCGAGCTTTGCAGTAAAATGAAGGATACGCTGGAAGCGGGCAGACAGGTGATCCTGTTTCTCAACAGGCGGGGATATTCTACGTTCGTGTCCTGCCGGGAGTGCGGCTATGTGGCCAGATGCCCCGGCTGCGGTCTTTCTCTGACTTATCATAAAGCAGGCGGCCAGGCGGTGTGTCACTACTGTGGCTATCATGAACCGGCGCCGAACAAGTGCCCGGAATGCGGCAGTAAATATATCAGGTATTTTGGCAGCGGGACAGAAAAACTGGAAGAAGCCGTATCGGATCTGTTTCCGGAGTATGCGGCGGAACGCCTTGATTTGGATACGGTGAAGCGAAAGGGAGAACTGACGCGGAAGCTGAAGGCTTTTCGCAGTGGAAAGACACAGATCCTCATCGGAACGCAGATCATCGCCAAGGGGCTGGACTTCCGCAATGTAGGTCTTTCCGGGATCGTTTCGGCTGATGTGTCGCTCAATATTCCTGATTTTCGCTCGCCGGAGCGTACATTCCAGCTGATCACGCAGGCTGCGGGACGGGCGGGGCGCGGCGACAGTCAGGGCCACGTGGTCATCCAGACCTACAGCCCGGAGCATTACGCTGTAGCCTTTGCATCACAGCATGATTATAAAGGTTTTTTTGAAACAGAAAAACAGCTTCGTGCCTACATGGGGTATCCACCATACAGCGATCTGTTCCAGATCGTGTTTACGGCAAAGAGGGAGGATGCTGCAAAGGATGGAGCGGAAAGCTGGTATGAGCGGATCCGCGGCAGGATGGCGCGTGAAGATCAGGAAATGGTATTTCCGCCTCAGCAGGCGTATCTGGGAAAGATCAAGGATATCTACAGGTATTCCATGCTGATCAAGTGTCCGCAGGGCCGAAGAGCAGAATATTCGCGCATAGTAGCGGCGGTCCGAGAAGAAGATATTGAAAAGAAGAAAAAAGATTATACGGCGATCGTAGATATCAATCCATACAGTTTTATTTAGCAGAAGGCGGCCGGAGGCTGCTTTGCAGACAGGAGGAAAAGATGGCACTTAGAAATATTTTGGAGGATGGTGATCCGATCCTGCGCAAGACGTGCAGGGAAGTGGATCAGGTGACGGAACGGACGCAGATGATCCTGGATGATATGGTAGAGACCATGCGTCAGGCACAGGGCGTGGGACTGGCAGCACCTCAGGTCGGCATCGTGAGAAGGATGTTCGTGGCAGAGCCGCAGCCTGGGGAGCTTTACTATTTTGTCAATCCACAGATCGTCTCTAAGGAAGGTTTGCAGGAAAGCGAAGAAGGATGTCTGTCGGTTCCGGGATACGTGGGACTGGTAGATCGTCCGGAAAAGATCGTCATAAAGGGTCTGGACCGGGAGGGAAATCCACAGGAGTTTGCCCTGGAAGGATTTCCGGCTATCGTGATGTGTCATGAATACGATCATCTGGATGGTATTTTATATAAGGACAAAGCGAAGGAAATGTATGAACTGACCGACGCTGCAGATACTACAGAGGAGTGATGCCGATGAAAATCGTATATATGGGGACGCCGGATTTCGCTGTGCCGTCCCTGGAAGCGCTGGTCCGCGCCGGCCATGAAGTGGCATGCGTGGTAACGCAGCCGGATGCTGTGCGGGATCGCGGGAAAAAAATAAAATATTCACCTGTGAAGGAAAAAGCTCTGGAACTTGGAATACCGGTCCTGCAGCCCGTAAAAGTTCGGAAAGACGCGGAATTTTTGCAGCAGATGCAGCAGATCGCTCCAGATCTGATCGCGGTAGCAGCATACGGTCAGATCCTGCCAAAAGAGATCCTGGAACTACCGGAGTATGGCTGCCTGAATGTGCATGGTTCGCTTTTACCTCGGTTTCGCGGTGCTGCTCCGATTCAGCGGGCTATCATTGAGGGCGATGAAGAGACAGGTATCACGATCATGTATATGGAAGAAGGTCTGGATACCGGGGATATGCTGGCAAAGGCGGCGACCCCTGTTGGACGGAAGACCGGACAGGAGCTTCACGATGAGCTGGCACAGATGGGCGCGGAGCTTTTAGTGGATGCGCTGGATCACTTAGGGGAGCTTCCAAGGGTGAAGCAGGACGATGCATTGTCCACTTATGCACCGATGATCTCAAAAAAAGAAGGACATCTGGACTTTTCGCAAATGCCTGTACGTCTGGAACGAACGATACGGGCTTTTGATCCGTGGCCGGGATCCTTTGGATATCTGGGAGACAAGATGATGAAATTCTGGAGAGCAGAAGTGCCGGGAATACAGACGGATGCAGCAGATGGAACTGTGGTGGCTGCCGGAGAGGCAGGGATCGATATTGCCGCCTGTGGGGGGATACTCCGGGTGACAGAAATCCAGATGCCCGGGAAAAAAAGAGTAGAGGTAAAAGAATATTTAAAAGGTAATTCCATTGAAATTGGAACAGTTTTAGGATAAAATATTTTTCGAGAGGTGATTTTATGTATTTTGGGATGTTCGATCCGACGATCGTGATCCTGATCCCTGCCATGATTTTCGCATTGTATGCGCAGGGAAAGGTAAAAAGTGCATATAACCGTTATGCGCAGATCAACAACAGACGGGGAATCACCGGTCATCAGGCTGCGCGTATGATCCTGGATGCCAACGGACTGCGACATGTTCCCGTTGAAATGACTGCGGGGACGCTGACAGATCACTATGATCCGAAAAATGATGTGATGCGACTTTCCAGTGAAGTATATAACGGGACTTCCATTGCATCGGTCAGTATCGCGGCTCATGAGTCGGGCCATGCGATCCAGGACGGGACTTCGTATGCGTTTCTCAGATTCCGAAGTGCTATCGCTCCGGTAGTAAGCCTGGTATCTGTGGCATCCTGGCCACTGATCCTCATAGGACTTGCTATCATCTGGGCGGGCAATCAGACAACAGGGAATATGATTTTTGATCTGGGAATTTTGTTTTTTGCGGCAGTTGTGCTGTTTCACACGGTGACTCTGCCGGTAGAATTAAATGCCAGCAAGCGGGCGATCCGCCAGCTGGTGGACTTGAGGATCATTGAGCCCGCAGAGACGGCCGGGGCGAAAAAGGTGCTGTCCGCAGCAGCAATGACATATGTTGCGGCACTGGCGACTGCAGTGGCGAATCTGATCCGTATTTTAATGATTAGGGGGCGTGACTAATGGATATCAATCGTAAAACCGCATATCTGGTGCTTGTAGATGTAGAATCGAAAAAGGCTTATTCGAATCTTGCACTCAATCATCAGATGGTCATCAATAAGCCAAATGCACCGGGATTTGTTCGGGAACTGGTATACGGAGTTCTGGAAAACAAGCTGACGCTTGATTACTATATAGACCTCCTGGTCAAAGATGGCGTGAAAAGTTTAAAAACACCGGAACTGATCATTCTCAGAATGGGTGTCTATCAGATCGCCCACATGGGGTCTGTTCCGGAATATGCCGCTGTTAACGAGAGCGTTGTACTGGCTAAGAGATACTGCCACAGCAAAGCTTCTCTGGTCAACGGCGTTCTCAGAGAATACATCAACAAAAAGATCCAGCTCAGACTTCCGGCAAGAGGCGAGGATGAAGTGCGCTATCTGTCAATAAAGTATTCTTATGCTCCATGGATCGTAGAAATGTGGCTGGATCATTACGATATTGATTTTGTAGAAAAGCTGCTGGCAGCAGGCAATGAAACGCCTCCGATGACGATCCGCCTCAACTGGCTTAGGGTCATGAAGCCGGATCTGATCAAGAACCTGCAGGAGAGAGGCTTTACGGTGGAGCAGGGGTCGCTGTGCCAGAATGCGCTTCATGTCAAAGGAAACAATCTTCTGGATTCCGATATGTACAAGCTGGGACTGTTTACTCCACAGGATGAGAGCTCCATGCTTGTGGCAGAAAAACTGAATCCGAAGCAGGGAGACCTGGTGCTGGATGTATGCGCAGCTCCAGGCGGCAAGACGACAGCTATCGCAGAACGTATGAACAACACAGGACGGATCATAGCGTCCGATGTATATAAAAGAAAACTGGAACTGATCGAAAAAGAAGCGGAACGTCTGGGAATTCGCAATATCGAAACCAGATCCTGGGATGCTACGAGAGTAGATTCATCCCTGCTGCAGAAGGCAGATCGCGTTCTTGTAGATGCACCGTGCTCCGGTCTGGGTGTGGTGCGCAGAAAACCGGAGATCAAGTACAAGGAATATTCGATGGAAATGGAACGTCTGCCGAAGAAACAGTTGGCGATCCTCTCAGCATCGTCTTCCTATGTAAAACCAGGCGGCACGCTGCTTTACAGCACCTGCACGATAAATCCGGAGGAAAACGAAGAAGTCGTAGAAGCCTTCCTGCGCAAAAATCCTTCGTTTGAAAAGAAAGAAAAGCTTCTGCTCCTTCCACAGGTGGATGGAACAGATGGATTCTTCATCTGCGTGATGAAGCGTTCCGAAAGCTTGATTTAAAAGAAAGGCAGATAAAGTATGGTGCAGATTGGATTTAAATGCGACAAGGGGATCATGAGGCAGAATAATGAAGATGCCTGCTTTGTTGTCCCCGGGCGGAACGTTTATGTCGTGGCTGACGGAGTAGGAGGAAACAACTCCGGAGAAGTAGCCAGCAGGACTGCAGTCAGTGAAATTGCCCGCATGGTCAATGAGGCAGCGATGGATCAGTATCGCAGTCCGGAAGAGATATTTGGATTCTTTGCGGATATCATCGAAGACGTAAACGAGCAGATCTATCAGATGGGCCTGCAGTCGCAGCAGAATCGAGGCATGGCCACGACCATCGTGACGGCCTACATAAGGATGAACTCGGCTTATATTGCCAACATTGGAGACAGCCGTGCATACTTGTTCCGCAGCGGAAAGCTGGGGCAGATCACCAGGGATCACACCTATGTCAATGAACTGATCGATAAAGGCGTGATCACGGAAGATGAAGCGGAACACCATGACCAAAAAAACGTTATCACCAAGGCACTTGGAACGGAACACAGGGCGGATCCGGATTTTTACAAGGTGGATCTGGAGAGCAATGATATCCTGCTGCTTTGTTCCGATGGACTTTACGGAGAAGTGCCGGCAGAAAAAATAGCACAGATCCTGAAAACGGATCAGAATATGAACGATATGTGTACAAGTCTGGTGCAGGAAGCACTGGCAGCCGGAGGCCGTGATAATATAACGGTGATTTGTTTGAAAATATAAACTGAGGAGGAAAAGATGAGTAATAAGGTACTCGCAGGCAGATATGAGCTGTTCGAGAGAGTCGGCGAAGGCGGCATGTCTGTAGTATACAAGGCAAAAGACAAGCTTTTGAATCGTTTTGTAGCGATCAAGATCTTAAAGCCTGAATTTATCAACGACCATAAATTTATCGACAGTTTCAGAAGAGAATCACAGGCGGCGGCGAGCCTGTCCCATCCTAATATCGTAAATATCTATGATGTAGGCCGGGAAGGAAACATCCACTACATAGTAATGGAGCTGATTCAGGGGAAAACGCTCAGCGATTACATCAAGGAGCAGGGTCCGATGCCGTATCCGAAAGTGATCGCTTTGTCCAAGCAGATCGCTGCAGCACTGGCTTTCGCTCACAAGAATCACATTATTCACAGGGATGTGAAGCCGCACAATGTTATGATCACACCCAATGGTACAGCTAAGATCACCGACTTTGGTATCGCCAAGGCGGTCAATGCTGCGACCATAGTAGACAATACAGAAGGGATCATCGGATCTGTTCACTACTTCTCGCCGGAACAGGCAAGAGGAGGGTATGTGGACGAGAAATCCGATATCTACTCCCTGGGCATCGTGATGTATGAAATGCTGACAGGAAGAGTGCCATTTGACGGCGACAATCCGGTAAATATTGCACTGATGCATATCAATGGGGAGATGATACCGCCATCCAAACTGGTAGATGGAGTTCCTCCGGCTTTGGAACACATCATCCTCAAGTGTACTGACAAATATCCGGTGAACCGTTTCGCATCGGCAGATGAACTGATCGAAGCATTGAATAACCTGGAATTTGTCAGCACGGTAGTAGGAGATTCCGTTTTAGTAAACGGTAGAAACCGTGATGAACAGAGAGGTCCGATTGCTGAAACAGATTACGATGATGGCGAGGACGAATACGTAGATGAACGGGATTACAACCGGAAAAAAGGCAAGAAGCCGCCGATGAGTAAAAAGAAGAAGATCATCATCATCGCATCGGCAGTCGCAGCAGCATTGCTGCTTTTCGTTGTGATCGGATTTGCGACAGGTCTGTTTGGAGGCAAGGAGATCGAAGCTCCGGACTTTAAGAACATGACGCTGAAAGAAGCGAAGATCGCGGCGAAGGAATACAAGATCCGCATCAAGAAGGGCGATGAAGTAGTCAGCGAAGAAGTGGAGAAGGGACGTATCGTATCGCAGGATCCAGACGCTGGTACGACGATCAAGACGGGAAGTACCGTGACCGTAAATATCAGCAAGGGCCTGGGAGACGGATCGGTTCCTGATCTGCGGGGCAAGAAGCAGAGCGAGCTTGCCGACTACCTGGAAGCAGCCGGATTCAAGCTTGGAACGGTAAGCGAAGAAGCCAGTGAAGAAGAAAAGGGCACTGTGCTCAGTCAGGATCCTGATGCAGGTGAAGAAGTGGAGAAGGGAACTGCCATCAACGTTGTAGTCAGCGACGGATCCAAGGCGAAGGCGACGGTTCCGTATCTGGTAGGAAAATCTATAAATGATGCGCAGTCAGCATTGTCCAAGGCAGGACTTTCGCTGGGTTCCATCAGCTACGAATACAGTTCCACCTATGCAGAGGGAGAAGTCATCTGGCAGCAGTACGACGCCAATGCGCAGCTTGACAAGGGGACTTCCGTGCGGATCCGTGTCAGCAAGGGCGCGAAACCGACAGAAACAACGACCGCACCGAATGACGATGATTGAGGACGTTAATGTATGAGCGGTAAAAAAGGCTTAATAGTAAAAGGAATCGCCGGGTTTTATTATGTAAAATCCGGCGATGAAGTATATAGATGCAAGGCAAGGGGCGTGTTCAAGCAGAGAGCGGTCAAACCAGCAGTAGGTGATGAAGTCGAATTCGAAGTGATCCCTGAAAACGATGACAGCCTTATCACCGGCGTGTTGCCGCGCAGGAACAGTTTTATCCGCCCTTTTATCGCCAATGTAGATTGTTTTGCGATCGTTACGGCGGCAGCATCGCCTGCACCGATTTTGTCAGTCATCGATAAATTCATGGTGATGGCGGAGAAAAACGGTACAGAGATCATCCTTTGTGTCAATAAATGTGATCTGGCAGAAGGAGACAGGAAAGCTGCAAAGAAGGCACAGGAAAGCATTGACTCGCTGCAAAGGATCTACGGGTCTGTGTATCCGGTACTTTTGATGGATCCGGATCGAGAGGAAAGCCTGGCAGAGTTTCGGCGCATGACACTGGGGAAAAAGGTGGCGCTGGCAGGAGCTTCAGGTGTAGGAAAATCGACGATACTAAACAGGCTTATCCCTCACGCACAAGCTGAGACCGGCAAGATCAGCAGCAAGTCCGAAAGGGGAAAACACACGACACGTCATGCGGAGCTGTTTTCTATCGATGAGGAGCATGGCACAATGATCTTCGATACGCCGGGATTCACATCCTTTGATATCCTGGAAGCAGAGGAAGAGGAACTGCAGCATTTTTACCCGGAGATGACAGGATTTCTGGGAGGCTGCCGATATCATAACTGCAAGCATTTGTCAGAACCGGGATGCAGTGTCAGGCAGGCAGTAGAAGAAGGAAAGATCGCTATAGAGCGATACGAGTCATATAAGAGCCAGATGGAAGAGATCCGCAAGGCAAGACAGTACTAAAACAATATATGTGCAGAAATGTGAGGTAACTACTATGATCGAATTAGCACCATCTATATTATCCGCAGATTTTTCGCGTCTGGGAGAAGATGTGAAACAAATCGAGAATGCCGGAGCGCATCTGATCCATGTAGATGTCATGGACGGACATTTTGTACCGAATATCAGCTATGGTGCAACGGTGATGAAGAGCCTTTGCGGCAGGACGCAGATGCCGTTTGATGTGCATCTCATGATAGAGAATCCGGATCAGTATATTGGTGATTTTGTTACGGAACAGACAGAATATATCACGGTGCATCAGGAAGCGTGCCGTCATATCAACAGGACGGTGCAGCATATCCGTTCCATGGACGTCAAACCGGGAGTGGCCATCAATCCTGGAACGCCGGTTTCCGCTCTGGAATACGTGCTGGAAGATGCAGATCTGATCCTGATCATGTCGGTCAATCCGGGATTTGGCGGACAGAAGTTCATTCCGTCAGCTATCAGAAAGGCACAGGAATTAAAAGGGCTCCGGGAAAAATACGGACTTGATTTTCGTATCGAAATCGATGGAGGGATCAACCTGGCCAACGTAAAAACAGTGATCGATGCCGGTGTTGAGATCATCGTAGCCGGATCATCCGTATTTAAGGCGGAAGATGTTCCTGCACGTGTACAGGAATTTTTAGATATATTTGAGAATAGAGAATAACAGAAAAGAAGAAAACGAGTAAGAAAAGAGGAAGAACATGAATATTGTATTAGACGGCATGGGTGGAGATTATGCCCCTCATGAAATGGTAAAAGGCGCCGTACAGGCGGCAGAACTGATCGAAGATGATATTTATATCGTTGGTAAGGAGGATATGATCCAGGCAGAGCTGAACAAAATGGGATATCAGGGTGAGCAGATCCATATCGTCAACGCGCAGGAAGTCATCACGATGGAAGACAGCCCGGTAAAAGCCATACGCAGAAAGAGCGATTCCTCCATGGTGGTCGGACTGAATATGATCAAAGAAGGAACCGGAGATGTATTTGTTTCCGGAGGAAATACAGGGGCGCTTGTGGTAGGCTCCCGGCTGATCCTGGGAAGGATCGAAGGAATAGATCGTCCGGTGCTGGCAAGCGTTTATCCATGTATGGGAAAGGAACCGTCCATTCTGGTAGATGCCGGAGCAAGCTCGGAAGCCAAGGCTCATAACCTGCTGGAGTACGGTCTTATGGGAAGCATCTTTATGGAACATGTGTGGGGAAGAAGCAATCCTCGCGTTGGTCTTGTGAACCTGGGAGTAGAGGAGAGCAAGGGAACCAGCATGACTAAGGACGCATTCAAAAAACTGAAAAAAGCACCGGTTAATTTCGTTGGAAATGTAGAGGCCAGAGAAGTACCGAGAGGTGCCTGCGACGTCATCGTCTGTGACGGATTTGTCGGCAATGTCATCCTCAAACTGACGGAGGGCGTAGCCATGAGCATTCTGGAACTGGTGAAATCCAAACTGATGGCTAGCATCAAGAGTAAAATGGCTGCACTGATGCTGAAGCCACAGTTAAAATCATTAAAAAAAGAATTTGACTATGAAGAATACGGTGGTGCGCCGATCCTGGGAGTAGACGGACCGGTGCTTAAGATCCACGGATCGTCTACAGCTAATGCAGTACGCAATGCCATCATCAAAAGCGTTCCGTACAGCAAGGAAAACGTGGTGGAGATCATCCGTCAGTCCATGCTGGAGCTGGAGGAAGTCATAGAAAAAGATGAAGAGGAGTATTCGATCAATGAATGAGCGACATCAGCTGGAAGAAAAGCTGCAGTACAAGTTCCATAATAAAAAGCTCCTGATGACGGCAGTGACCCACAGTTCTTACGTGAAAGAACACTGTCACGAAGAAAAAAGCAATGAACGCCTGGAATTCCTGGGGGACGCATTCTTTGACGCAATCATCGGCGAAGAACTGTTTCATATTTTCCCGCAGGAGGAAGAAGGGTTCCTGTCACGTATCCGAGCCACGCTTGTCTGCGAGAAATCTCTTGCGCAGGAAGCGAAAAAGCTGGAGCTGGGACAGTATCTGCTCCTGGGGAACGGAGAAGAAAAGAGCGGTGGCAGAACCAGAGAGTCTATTTTGGCAGACTGTATGGAAGCGATCATCGGAGCTGTTTATCTGGATGGTGGATTTGAAGCCGTGAAAGACTGTGTGCTGCGCCTGTTCGCATCTTCCATTGAAGATGCCAGACATGGGAAATATATCATTACAGATTACAAGACCGCACTGCAGGAAAAGCTGCAGAGCCGTGGTATCACGGATATCAAATATCGCCTGGTCAAGGAGATCGGGCCGGATCATGACAAGACATTTATCGTGCAGCTGATCGTAAACGGCAGACCTGTTACCAAAGGCAGAGGAAAGAGTAAAAAACAGGCTGAGCAGCAGGCAGCGGAAGAAATGATGGAAAGGGAAATGCATGTACTTTAAGAAAATCGAAATGCATGGGTTCAAATCCTTCGCGGAGCCTGTTACCATAGATTTCAGCAGCGGGATCACCTGTATAGTAGGTCCAAACGGCAGTGGTAAAAGCAACATCAGTGATGCGATCCGATGGGTACTGGGCGAACAGAGTCCGAAGATGCTGCGTGGCGGCAAGATGGAGGAAGTCATTTTCTCGGGAACATCCAGCCGGAAATCACGGGGAATGGCAGAAGTGACTCTGGTGATCGACAATGCAGAAGGGACGCTGCCCATTGATTATAAAGAAGTTGCTTTGACACGGCGTATGTTCCGTTCCGGCGAAAGCGAGTATCATATCAATGGCAACCAGTGTCGCCTGAGAGACATCAGAGAACTGATCATGGATACCGGTATCGGAGTTGATGGATATTCCATCATCGGACAGGGCAAGATCTCAGAGATCCTCAGCAATAAGACGGAAAGCCGCAGAGAGATTTTTGAAGAAGCTGCCGGGATCGTGCTGTACCGTACAAAAAAGGCAGAGTCCGAGCGAAAGCTGGAAGCTGCCAATGCCAATATGGATCGTGTACAGGACATCATCGGCGAAATCGAAGGCAGGATCGACGGGCTGAAGGAAGACAGTATCAAGGCGAAGGAATACCTGAAGCTGCGAGATCGCTATAAAGAACTGGAAATCAATATCATACTGAAAAATATAGAAAACCTGAAAGCAAAAAGTGAAGGCATCCATGAGGATCTGAAACAGCTGGATGAGAGCCTTGCCAAAACCCGCGGGGAAAGGTCGGCAGCGGAACAGTCCGCAGCCTCCCATGAGGAACGCAAGGAAACACTGGAAGCCATAGCAGAAGAAACCAGAGCTCAGCTGATGGAAGCGATAGATGAACTGAATCATCTTGTCAGCCAGGAACAGATCGATAAAGAACGCCTGGGTGTCATTGCAGAAAATCAGGAGAGACTGACAGCTGAGATCCAGGAGCTGCAGGAAAAACTGCAGCGAGAGGAAGAAAACCAGAAATCTTTGCTGGAAGGAAGCAGGCAGACGGAAGAACGCTTTGCGCAGGCCAAAACAGTACTGGATGAAAAAGTGGAGCTTTATGACTCCCTTTCGCAGAAGCTGGCGAGTCTGATGCAGCAGGCGGATCAGCATAAAAACGAAGTGTTTGAGCACTCCGGTGACAGGAGTTCTGCAGAGGCGGAAATCAGCAGTCTGCAGCGGATGGCAGAGACCCTTGAAAGAAGAAAAGCCGCGCTTCTCAGTGACAAAGACAGCGGAGAGGACAGCAACAAGGAAACTCTGGACAATTTAAACCAGATGCGTCATGAAAAAGAGCGTATCGTAGACAATCTGGAACATATCAAAGAGCAGAGGCTGCTGAAAAAAGAAGAATTCGCAGCGATGCGGGAGGATGAGAAAAAACTTTCCCGCACCTTTGAAGATCTGCGGATCAGTCTTAGCCAGCTTTCTGCACGAAAAAAGACCATCGAGGAAATGGAAAGCAATTACGAAGGGTATAACTATGCCGTTCGTTATATCATGCGTTCAGGACTTTCGGGGATCCACGGCGTAGTAGCAGATCTGATCACGGTCCCGGAAGGATATGAGACTGCCATAGAAACGGCACTGGGAGCCGGACTGCAAAATATCGTCTGCGAAAACGATGAGAGTGCAAAGGCTGCGATCCGTGCGCTGAAAGCGAATAAAGCCGGACGGCTTACGTTTCTGCCGGTCAGCTCAGTGAGAGGCCGGACGTCGTATGAAGAACGGTTGCGGCAGGAAGCAGGCTTTCGAGGGTTTGGACCGGAATGCCTGACTTTCGATCCCAGATATCAGGGGGTCATCTCTTATCTGCTGGGCCGGGTGGTGATCGTAGATGATATGGATCACGCGGTACGGATGTCTAAAAAGGGAGGCGGACTGCGGTTTGTCACACTGGATGGAGAAGTCATAAATGCAGGCGGCGCCATCACCGGTGGTAAATATAAAAATAAAACGGCAAATATCCTGGATCGAAAAGCAGAGATCCAGAGCCTGGAAAAAGAGATCATAGGAAAAAACAGCCAGAAGGATGAAGTCGGACGCAAGCTGGAAAGCCTGCGGGAAGGGATCGGCGGATACGGGAGCCAGATGGAAGATCTGGAAGAAGAGATCCGCAGTACAGAACGGATCCTGCTGGAAAAAGAGCATGAACTGAAGCTGACAGAAGCAGCCCTGCGGGAGATCCGCAGCAGCAGTCAGCGGCTGGAGCGTGAGCTTTCCAGCATCGAAACAGAAAAGAAGCATTCTGCGGAGATGGTGGAAACTTTGCAGAAGAAGATCGCAGAAAATACCGAAGCGGTCGCAGAAGCCGAAAAAGCCGCAGAGCGGTGCCTGGAAGAATACAACCGGCAGAAAGAACAGTTCGATGGTATCAGTGAGGAGATCACGAAGGCACGGATCGAGCTCTCCAGCTGCGAGCAGGAAAAATCCCACATGGATTCCATGAAGAAACGGATCAGTGATTCTCTGGCGGAAATGCACAGCGATATCCATAGAAGGAAGCTGCAGCAGACCGAGCTGAGACAGGAACAGGAAAAACTGACAGGGGAAAGTGGCGCTTCCAGTGAGCAGATCCAGGCGAAAACGGAAGAAAAAACAGCACTGGAGAGCAAGCTGGAGCAGGTCGGAGAAGAAAAGGCAGAACTGGTCAGAACGCTGGCGGCATCTGCAGAAGAACGAGATGCGCTTTCAGAGACCATCGAAAAACTGCAGAATCAGAAATACGAGCTTGATATCAAAAATACACGGAATGAAACCCAGCTGGACACCTATAAAAACAAGCTGTGGGAGGATTTTGAGATTTCATACATACAAGCCATGGAATTCCGTTCGGAGGAGTTCGTTATGTCTGCGGCCATGAAGGAAAGCCGTCAGGTGAAGAACCGGATGCGGGAACTGGGAGAGGTCAACGTGGGCGCCATCGAAGAATATGAAACGGTGCGTGAACGGTATGAATTCCTTACCGGGCAGCGGGCGGACATCCAGGAAGCGGCTGACGATCTTCACAGGATCATCGACGATATGGACAAGACGATCCGGATCAAGTTCAAGGAAAGCTTCGATCAGATCGTCATCAATTTCGAAGAGAAATTTCAGGAACTGTTCGGAGGCGGACATGCCGAGCTGAGACTTTCTAACGAAGAGGATCCGCTCAGCTCCAATATAGATATCGTAGCACAGCCGCCGGGTAAAAAACTGCAGAACATCAATCTGCTTTCCGGTGGTGAAAAGACGCTGACGGCTATCGCGCTGATGTTTGCGGTACTGAAGGCAAAACCGACGCCGTTCTGCATCCTGGATGAGGTGGAAGCAGCGCTGGATGACGCTAATATAGACCGGTTCATCAACTGCCTGCGAAAGCTTTCCGGGATCCAGTTCGCACTGGTGACTCACCAGAAAGCGACCATGGAACACGCGGACGTCATTTATGGTGTGACCATGCCGGAGAAGGGCGTTTCTCGTGTGCTGTCCCTGGACATGGACAGTGATTTTGCATTATAACAGCCGTAAAACGGCGAAAAAAGGAGAAACTAGATTATGATGTTCAGAGAAGAAAAAAAATCGTTCTTTGGGAAAATGTCTCAGCGGATCGGTGATGCGCTGGCAGGCAAGGCGACCATTGACGATGATTTTATGGATGAGCTGGAGGAGATCCTGATCACATCGGATATCGGTATGGAGACCACCATGAAGATCGTAGATATGCTGCGGACTGAGGTGAAGACCAATAATCTGACAAAGCCGTCTGTCATCAAGATCCGTCTGGCCAAGATCATATCCAGCGTTATCAATAAGAAAGAAGAACAGAAGCTGTGTCAGGATACCCCTCTGGTGATCCTGATGATCGGCATCAACGGAGGCGGCAAGACTACGTCCATCGGCAAACTTGCCCATAAGCTGCGACAGGAAGGCAAAACTGTGATGCTGGCGGCAGCTGATACGTTCCGTGCCGCTGCTGCAGAGCAGCTTTGCATCTGGGGTGACCGTGTCGGTGTCAATGTCGTCAAGCACAAGGAAGGGGCGGATCCGTCGGCTGTTATCTACGACGCGATCCAGTCTGCAAAGGCAAAGCACATCGACGTGCTCATCTGCGATACGGCCGGAAGACTGCAGAATAAGAAAAATCTTATGGATGAGCTGAACAAGATGAACAAGGTCATCGGACGGGAATACCCGGAGGCAGCCAGAGAGAATCTGCTGGTACTGGATGCAACGACTGGAAAGAACGCTGTTTCCCAGGTACAGGAATTCGGGGATGTGGCTGATATCACAGGCATCATTTTAACGAAGCTGGACGGCACCGCCAAGGGTGGCATCGTCGTTACGATAGCGGATGAGTTTGATATGCCGGTCAAGTTTATCGGTGTAGGAGAAGGGATCGAGGATCTGAAGGAGTTCGATCCTGTAGAATTTGCGGAAGGAATTTTTAATGAGTAAACCACTGGTAGCCGTAGTAGGACGGCCAAACGTAGGAAAATCAACTTTTTTCAATAAAGTTGTAGGACGCCGGGTTTCCATTGTGGAAGATACACCGGGCGTGACGAGAGACAGGATATACGCGGAAGCGGAGTGGAAGGGGATCCATTTTGCACTGATCGATACGGGCGGTATCGAGCCGGACAGCAAGGACATCATCCTTTCTCAGATGCGTCACCAGGCAGAAATGGCCATGGATACCTCCGATGTGATCCTGTTTATGGTGGACGGCAAGGAAGGGATCACGGCAGCAGACCGGGAAGTCGCTTCCATGCTGATGAAAACGGGCAAAAAAATCGTTCTGGCTGTCAACAAGATCGATAAAGCGGAGCTGCCGGATGATTTTTATGATTTTTATGAGCTGGGACTCGGGGAACCTATCCCGATTTCCGCAGCCAACATGCTGAATCTGGGAGATCTTCTGGATGAGATCGTGGACAGTTTCCCGGAAGGAGCAGGGACGGAGGAAGATGATTCCATCAAGATCGCTATGATCGGGAAACCAAATGTGGGAAAATCTTCTCTGGTGAACCGGCTTCTGGGAGAAGACCGTGTCATCGTTTCTCCTATTGCAGGGACGACCAGAGATTCCATCGATACCCCGTTTGAAAAAGACGGCGAGCAGTATCTGCTCATCGACACGGCGGGGATAAGACGAAAGAGCAAGGTCAATGAAGATATTGAAAAATTCAGCGTGCTCCGTGCGGTGGCAGCGATCGAACGCTGCGACGTCTGCCTGCTGATGATCGATGCCCAGGAGGGGATCACAGAACAGGATAAAAAAATCGCCGGGATCGCCCATGAAGCCGGAAAAGGGATCGTTGTCGTGGTAAACAAGTGGGATCTTTTAGAAAAAGACAATCACACTATGAACGACTTCAAAAAAGAGATCGCAAGAGAGCTGACTTTCATGTCATATGCACCGTCGGTGTTCATTTCAGCACTGACTGGACAGCGTGTGGACAATGTCATTGCCATGGCGAAATATGTGGCGGAAAACAGAGCGATGCGCATACCGACGGGGCAGCTCAACAGTCTGATCACAGATGCGACCATGATGAAGCAGCCGCCTTCCGACAAAGGAAAACGCCTGAAGATCTACTATGTGACGCAGGTGGGCGTCAAGCCGCCTCTCTTCTCCTTTAAGATCAATTCAAGACCGTTGATGCATTTCTCGTATTCACGGTATCTGGAAAACAAGATCCGGGAAAGTTTTGGGTTTGAAGGTACACCTTTGAAATTCGTGTTCCGGGAGAAAGGGGAGAAAGAAGATGTCTAATGTAAACATCTGGCTGTGGGTACTGGCTCTCATCATCGCTTATCTGCTGGGGAACATTTCTCCTTCTACACTTCTGGCAAAAGCGAAGGGGATCGATATCCACAAAGAAGGAAGCGGTAATGCGGGTACGACCAATGCTCTGCGTGTCATGGGCAAGAAAGCCGGCGTCATCACTTTGGTAGTAGATGTTCTGAAAGGAACCATCGCTGTACTGATCGGATTTCTGCTGGCTGGCTCTGCCGGGGAAGCCTGGTGTGTGCTGGCAGTATTCTGCGGACATGTATGGCCGGTATTCTATAAATTCAAAGGCGGCAAAGGTGTCGCCACGGCGTTCGGAGCGCTGCTGGGGTTAAATCCTCTTATGGCGCTGCTGACTCTGCTGATCGTTGTGATCGCAGTCCTGATCAGCAAGCGAATGTCGGTGGGCTCCATCACAGGAGCGGTAGTATTCCCGTTTATCTCCATGTTTATGGAGAGGGATTTTCTCTATATCGGGATCGTGCTGGCGATCATTATCCTGGTAAAGCACCGTGCCAACATCAAGCGGCTGTTACAGGGAAAAGAGCCGGTCATGAGTATCTTCGAAAAGAAAAAGACCAGCGATGGTCAGGAGGACTAGCATTATGAAAAAGATAGGTATCATCGGAGCAGGAAGCTGGGGTACAGCTCTGGCAACAGTTGTAGCAGACAAGGGAAATCCGGTAAAGATCTGGGACATCGATGCAGGTCATCTGCAGAGAATGGAAGAGAACAGAGAAAACGTGGATTATCTGCCGGGAGTTCCTTTAGGAGAAAATATCGCTATCGCGACATCTCAGGAAGATGCATTGAGAGACGCTGATGTAGTGCTGTTTTCAGCGCCGGCGCAGCATTTCCGTTCCGCACTGGAAGGCGCGCTGCCGTACATAAAGGACGATGCTCTGATCATCAATGTTGCAAAGGGTATCGAGCAGAAGAGTTTGAAGCGGATGTCTGAGATCGCAGCGGATGTGCTGGATATGGACCGCTACGTTGTGTTATCTGGCCCGTCTCACGCAGAGGAGGTGGGAAGAAAACTGCCGACTACAGTGGCTACAGCAAGCTGTAATATCAAGGCGGCAGAAGCCATCCAGGATCTTTTTATGACGGAACGTTTCCGCGTTTATACCACGGATGATGTGGTAGGTGTAGAACTGGGCGGTGCTCTCAAGAATATCATCGCGCTGGGTGCAGGGGTATCCGACGGCATGGGTTTTGGAGATAATGCAAAGGCGGCTCTTATGACCCGCGGTCTTGCAGAAATCACCCGCCTGGGGCTGAAGCTGGGCGCCAGAGCCGAGACCTTTGCAGGACTGACAGGAACAGGCGACCTGATCGTAACGTGCACCAGCATGCATTCCCGTAACAGAAGATGCGGGATCATGATCGGAGAAGGTATGAGTCCGCAGGAAGCGACCGAAAAAGTCGGCATGGTCGTAGAGGGTATGTTCACCACGGAAGCCGCGTATGAACTGGCACGAAGAGAAGGCGTGGAAATGCCGATCACAGAAGCGATCTACCGTGCTATCAAAGGGGAGATCAAGGCGGCAGATGCAGTCGGCATGCTGATGACAAGAGACAAAAAACGGGAACAGGATTAGTACGCATGAACAAAGAGAACAACCGTAACTTTTTAGAAGGAAAGAAATATAATATCATTACATTTGGCTGTCAGATGAATGAGCACGATTCAGAGACCATTGCCGGAATGCTGGAAGAGGAAGGCTGCAGGCAGGTCTTGACCAAAGAGGAGTCGGATATCACGATCATCAACACCTGCAGCATCCGTGAAAACGCCGATAAGCGCTTTTTCGGAACGCTGGGACAGCTGAAAAAAATCAAGGAAAAGAATCCATCCTACATGGCCTGTGTCTGTGGCTGTATGATGCAGCAGCAGCACGTGATCGATACCATCCACGAAAAATATCCATGGGTGGACATCATTTTCGGGACGCATAATATCGACCGTTTCCCAGAGCTTTTAGAACGGGCCTACATGGAACAGGCTTCCGTTATGGAAGTGCTTTCAGACACCAGTCATATCGCAGAAGGCCTTCCTGCAAAGCGGCTGTATCAGCACAAGTCTTTCGTCAATATCATGTACGGCTGCAACAACTTCTGCACATACTGTATCGTACCGTATACGAGAGGACGGGAAAAGAGCCGTGCTCCCGAGGATATCCTGCGTGAGATAGAACTACTGGTAAAAGACGGCGTGCGGGAAGTGACTCTGCTGGGACAGAACGTCAATTCCTATAAGGGTGAGGATGCAGAAGGCAGAAGGTGGGATTTCGCAGATCTGATCTACAGGATCAACGCGATCGACGGACTGCAGCGGATCCGGTTTATGACATCCCATCCGAAGGATCTTTCTGACAAACTGATACAGGCATATGTGGACTGCGACAAGCTCTGCAATTACATACATCTGCCGGTGCAGTCGGGGAGCAGCCGGGTGCTGAAGCGCATGAACAGACGATACGATCGGCAGAGATATCTGGATCTGGTGCAAAGGCTCCGCCGCGCTGTGCCGGAGATAACCATCAGCACGGATATCATCGTTGGTTTTCCGGGAGAGACGGAAGAAGATTTTGAGGACACTTTGGATCTTGTGAATCAGGTGCAGTACGATTCGGCGTTCACATTCCTGTATTCTGTGAGAAAAGGAACTCCGGCGGAAAAGTTCGAAGATCAGATCCCGGAAGATGTGAAACACGCACGCTTCGAACGGCTGGTGGAAGCCGTCAATGAAGCAAGCAGCAAGAAAAATGCGGCGTATGTCGGGCGTATCGAAAAAGTGCTGGTGGAAGGTGTCAGCAAGAAAAATGAAGCGACTCTCACCGGACGGACGGAAGGCTTCAAGCTTGTGGACTTTGCCGGAAACAGAGATCTGATCGGGCAAATGGTGGATGTGGAGATCACCGAGGGCAAGACCTTTAGCCTCAGTGGAAAAATCGTTGAAAAATAAGAATACTATCAGAACCTCCTTCGTATACTGTAGGGATAACAGTACAGGGCGCGGGGAGGTTTTTATTTTGGAGAATATGAGTATTTATGAGAATATTGGCCGTCGGACAGGCGGAGACATTTATATCGGCGTCGTGGGGCCTGTGAGAGTAGGTAAATCTACGTTTATCAAGCGATTTATGGATCTGATGGTCATCCCCAACGTAAAGAACCGATACGAGCGGGAAAGGATCCTTGATGAGATGCCACAGAGCGGGAATGGCAAAACCATCTCGACGACGGAGCCGAAGTTCATCCCGGCGGAAGCCGTCGACCTGGATGTGGAGAGCACGCTGCGGCTCCGTGTGCGGCTGGTGGACTGTGTCGGTTATCTGGTGCCGGGAGCACTGGGGGATCAGGAGGATGGGCAGCCACGCATGGTAGCCACCCCCTGGGATGAGGAAAAGCTTCCGTTTGAAAAAGCTGCTGAGATCGGGACCGACAAGGTGATTCGGGAGCATGCTACGATCGGTATCGTGGTCACGACGGATGGCAGCATCGGAACGATGGAACCGGGAAGTTACGGGGAAGCAGAAAACCGGGTGATCCGTCAGCTGCAGGCACTTCACAAACCTTTTGTGGTCGTCTTAAACTCTGTTCACCCTGAGTCTGACTCTGCGCGGGAGCATGCTGCTGTGATGGAGGAAAAATACGGTGTGCCGGTGCTCCCCCTGGATTGTGCAAAAGCTTCGCAGGCTCAGCTTACGGAACTGATGAGCAGACTTCTGGGCAGGTTTCCGATGAAGGAGATCCGGTTCAGTCTACCGGGATATGTGGAGGGACTTGATGCGGATCATTGGCTGAAAAAGCAACTGATCGAAACGGTTCGTCTCTGGTCACAGAAGTTTGATACAGTGGAAGAACTGCGTGGATCGGTGGCTGCTCTTCAAGATGGAGGCGTGGTGGAGCATGCTCAGATCCGTTCGGTGGATCTGGGCAGCGGGCAGGCAGAGTTAAGGCTGGAACTGTTTGAACCGTTGTATTACAGGATCATTACGGAGCTGATGGAGGAGCAGGTAGAAAATGACGCTCAGTTCTTCGGACTTTTGAAAGAGTTCTCCAAGGCGAAAAAAGCTTATGACAAGCTGAAGGATGCCATGAAGCAGGTGGAAGATACAGGTTATGGTATCGTGGAGCCGAAGCTTCATGAAATGACGGTAGAAGAGCCGGAAGTATTCAAACAGGGAGATAAGTACGGAGTGAAGATCACAGCCAGAGCACCGTCGCTGCACATTATCAGAACGGATATCACAACGGAAGTTTCTCCGGTGGTCGGGAGTGAAAAGCAGTCAGAGGATCTGGTCGAGAGCCTTAAAGACGATCTGCGAAACGCACCTAATGGTATATGGGACACCAATATTTTCGGCAAATCTCTGTACGAAATGGTAGCGGAGCAAATGGAAAACAAGATCGCAGGAGTGCCGGATAATATTCGCATTAAGATCCAGAAATCCCTGCAGAAAATCAGCGATGAAGGAAAAGAATACTTTATCTGTATCGTGCTGTGAGACGGAGTTGAGAGTGCTTGGACTGTAACTGCTTGGAACGTAAGGCGGAGTTGAGAGTGCCGGGACTGTGACTGTTTGAGATGTGAGGCGGAGTTGAGACTGCCGGGACTGAGAGGCAGAACCGCAGCTGCTTAGGCTGTGAAGCGGAGTCGAGACTGCCGGGACTGAGAGGTAGAACCGCAGCTGCTTGGGTTGTGAGGCAGAGTTGTGATTGCCGGGACTGAGAGACAGAACCGCAGCTGCTTGGGCTGTGAAGCAGAGTCGGAAGCTCCGGAAGCGTAAGGCTGAACCGTGACTCCTTGGAAAGTGAAACGGAACCGTAGATACCGGGATGTTGGCGCAGTGGTAAAATCTCAAGGCACTGTACATACTAAGGAGTATGAAGACATGTGAGAAAAGGAACAATGGAATGCGGAACGAGCAGATCAGAATGGCGAACCGCCCGAAACCAAAGCAAGATCAGGCGGCCGGTATGCCTCAAACCCTGAAACCAAAGCAAAGTCAGGCGGCCGGAATGCCTCAAACCCTGAAACCAAAGCAAGGTCAGACGGCCGGAATGCCTCAAACCCCAAAACCAAAGCTTACGATTCTGGTGGTGGTGCTGACAGCATTCGTCACTACCTTTACAGGAAGTGCGCTCAATTTGTCCATCCCGGACCTGTCACAGGAATTCCATGCAGGCGCCGGGATGGTCGGCTGGCTTGTGACCGGATATACGCTGGCGGTAGCTGCCTGTTCTGTTCCTGCAGGAAGGGTGGCGGATATCACCAGCCTGAAATCAGTACTGGCGATAGGAGTTGGTTTGTTTACGATTTGCTGTATTGCAGCTGTTTTTTCTATATCCATAATGATGCTGATTTTGATTCGAGTAGTACAGGGAATAGGAGCAGCTATGATATTCAGCACCAATACAGCCGTACTTCTTAAGGCATTTCCAGCGGAAAACCATGGACGAGTCATCGGGTATTCTCTTGCCGCCACTTATGCCGGTCTTTCCTCAGGTCCTGTCCTGGGAGGATTCCTTAACCAGCATTTCGGATGGAAAGCAATCTTTATCGTAACGGGTGTGATCACAACTGCAGCATGTATCGCAGTGTTTAGACTGCAGGGAGATAAAAACGTAAAAAATTTGAAGACGGATAGCTGTGGAGAAAGCCACCACCCTTTGACTGATACTGATTTGCATGGAAAAACTCTACAGCAACTTGTCAGAAGAAAATCAAACCAGCAGCAGGATCCAGAAGAGACGCTCGCAAAGCCACACAGCCTGGATGTGACTGGAAATTTACTCTATCTGATCTCGATCGTTCTGCTGATGTATGGGCTGTCGGAAATCGGCAAGGGCTGGATCTCACCGGTGCTGGCGGGAGTGGGACTGGCTGTAGGGATGTTTTTCCTTCGCCATGAATACAGGACAGAAGAACCGGCGGTGGATATCCGCATGTTTCGTGAAAATATCGGATACGGGTTTTCCAATCTTTCGGCATTATTAAACTACGGAGCCACCTTTGCCATCAGCTACCTGGTATCCATCTACCTGCAGGTGGTGCAGGGATTTTCATCTCAGGCGACAGGGCTGATCATGATCGCCCAGCCGGCGATCATGGCAGGCCTGTCGCCAGTGGCAGGAAAGCTGTCAGATCGATTTTCTCCGTTCAAGCTTTCCTCTATCGGAATGGGTCTTTGTGCACTCGGGACGTGCCTCTTCGTTTTCCTGAACCAAGGCACGTCCCTCTGGATCGTCATCACAGCACTGATCATAACTGGGTTTGGTTTCGCTCTGTTCTCATCGCCTAATACCAATGCTGTGATGTCCTGTGTGGAAGAAACAAACTATGGTGTAGCCTCTTCCATTTTAGCAACTATGCGCTCCATCGGTCACACCATCAGCATGGTGATCGTCACGATCATAGTTACCTGCTGTATGGGGGATGCTTCCCTGGCGGAAGCATCCCCAGGGATTTTGATCCGCGTGATCCGGATCGCTTTTATCATTTTCACCGGTATATGCATCGCAGGAGTTTTTATTTCCCTGAAGCGGCGGTGAGCCGCCGACATCCCGATCCGGAAGTCTGACTGGCTGCCAGCTTTCCGTTGCCGGTATTTCAACCTGGAAGTTTTGCCGCCAGCCTTTCTCACTCTGGCGGTTTGCCTGTCGCCTCGACACCGCCAGCTTTCTTTCTCAGCGGTTTGCCTGTCGCCTCGACACCGCCAGCTTTCTTTCTCAGCGGTTTGACCAACTCTCGACACTGCCAGCCTTTCTCACTCTGGCGATTTGACCAACTCTCAACACCGCTGGCTTTCCTCCGGCGGTTTGTCATCACCGATTCTTTTAAAATCATGAATTCCCAGATAGAAAAAAACTTGAGTTATCTGGGAACTAGCTTCTCAATTTTAATGGCTTTTCTATTTATGAATTCCCAGATTGACATTTATGATAGTCATATGGGAAGTGAACAGCGGCAGATCCATTGGATATCAGGTGCCGCACTCTTTGCAGCCCAGAAAAATTCCCGAAACAACATAAAAATATACGATGTGGGAACTCCCCAAAACAGACATTGTAATGCACTTCCCATATGCTAATATTTTTTTTCGGAATGGGAATTCACGAATGCGCGTGCAGTGAAAAAAAGGCAAATAATCCAAATCCGAGTCCTTTTGTCCTCGATATGGGAATTCACGAATTCTACAACAAGATAACACACTCTGATGATTGCACTTTAAATACAAAAATGACAAAATAAAACAAAAAAGGAGGGCGTCATACTATGGAAAAGAGATTATTATATCAAAATTCGATGGAGGAAACTTTGCAGCAGCTGCTGCAGGATCGAGAACAGCAATTGATGCAGATCAACCGTGAATTGCAGCATTTGCCTGGAGGAAGTCTTCACATCAGGAAGCGAAATGGACGGATTTTCGTTTGTGAATACAGTAACGGCAGGGAGAAGAGCATCACCCAGGAGAAAGATCGCATTTATCGTCTCACGCGTAAAGCATATCTGGAAAGTCAGGCTAAAAAATTGAAAGAAGAGTGTAACTGGCTTAAACGATCCATTGCAAAGTTCAGAAAGAATAGTTTTCGGGAGCTGGATGAAGAATTTCTGCGAAAATTTAATTTCCTGGATTTGCGCCGTGTCTGCTGGGATCAGAAAAAGTACGAGTGGATGACCGCCTCGTATCGAAAGAACTCTTTATATCCGGAAAATTTGAAATATGCCACAAACTGGGGGATCAAAATGCGATCCAAGTCGGAACGCACGATTGGAAATAAGCTTGAAGAATACGGCGTGGCTTACCGTTACGATTCCTTAGTGGATTTAGATCTTGCAACAGTGTCACCGGATTTTCAGATTCTGAAACCGGACTGGACGATAGCATTTTGGGAGCATTTTGGAAAGGAAGGTGATCCGGAATACGATAAAAATAATGCTAGAAAAATTGAGGTTTACCATGATGCGGGATTTTTGGAGCACAGCAATTTGATTATTACAAGAGAGAAGGATTTGGAAAATCCAGAATTGCTGGAGGATATTATAGAGCGCTTTCTTTTGAGTTGATTTGCTCCCTGCCTGCTCAGCCTCGGCTCCCGCCGGCACCGCCGCCTGTCCCATCTTGTTTTTCGCAACAATAGACCCTTAGCTTCGTTTCGCTCCCAGTCCGGTCCCTGCCCCCGCAGATCTCCCGCTCCAGCCCGCTGCCTCTGACAAGAAAAATTCCACTGTTTTGTTGACAAGCACCAACCATGTTATGTATTATTATGATAAAGCACTAAACTGAAAGAAGGTCAGAACCATGAAAATACTGAAAGCATCAAAAGAGCGAACGAAAGAAGACCGCAGTGCTTTGCGGAAAACCGTTGGCGACATCATCGAAAATGTCATCGAGAACGGAGATGCAGCACTGCTGGAATACAACCATAGATTTGACGGATGCGACAGAGCATCTCTAAGGATTTCAAAAGAAGAAATCGAGGCAGCCTATAAAGAAGTGCCGGAAGAGGACATCGAAGATATCAAAAAAGCTGCTGCCAACATCAAGGCCTTTGCGCAGGCACAACGAAAAACAATGGTGGAACTGAAGGACTTTTCTCCTGCAAAAGGCATCATGCTGGGACACCGGATCATCCCGGTGGATTCCTGCTGCTGCTATGTTCCGGGAGGCGGATATCCGCTCTATTCCACGGCGCTCATGCTGGGGATCCCTGCAAAGGCAGCAGGTGTAAAGCGCGTTACAGCCTGCTCCCCGGTCATAAAAGGGACGGAGCACATCCACCCGAAGACACTGGTCGCTATGGATATCGCCGGTATTGACGAGATATACGCTGTAGGAGGAGCACAGGCTATCGCAGCCTTTTCTTATGGAACAGATCAGATCCAGCCTGTAAATCTCATCGTGGGACCGGGAAACAGCTTCGTGACAGAAGCAAAACGCCAATGCTACGGCAAGGTGGGTATCGACTTTGTGGCAGGACCGAGCGAAGTGCTGGTCATTGCCGACAGCAACGCGGATCCAGACATCGTGGCAGCGGATCTGCTGGCACAGTCGGAGCACGATAAAGAAGCAAAGGGAATTGTAGTAACGACAGACGAAGGCTTTGGACAGGCTGTTATCAAAGCAGTAGAAGAACAGCTTGAACAGCTGGATACGCGGGAGATCGCATCAAGATCCTGGGCGGATTTCGGTGAAGTCTTGCTGGCAGACGATCTGGAAGAAGCCATCGCATACGCCAACTCCTATGCGCCGGAGCATCTAGAAGTCAATGTGGCGGAGACCCAGCTGGAACAGACGGTGGAAGCTTTGCACAATTATGGATCGCTGTTTATCGGCGGAAATACGGCAGAAGTTTTCGGAGATTATGCGTCCGGAACCAACCATACGCTGCCGACTCTGGGAGCAGCCAGATATACAGGAGGCGTCTGGGTGGGCACATTCCTGAAGACATGTACCTACCAGAGTATGAGCCCGCAGGCCATGATGGATATCGCGCCGTTGGTGTCAAACCTGGCTCGGGGAGAAGGTCTCATCGGCCACGCCAGAGCTGCGGAGATCAGGATGGAAAAAAACAAAAAATAATCAAAAAAGCGTCAAAGCCTTGTGGAGAGAGACTTTTCTCTGCAGGGCTTTTCTTTTGCAAAGATTTATCACCGGGGCGCAGAAGGATTCCTGCTTGAAAAAATGTCAAAAAAGTGAGATAATTATAACACCAAGTGGAAAGGGGAAGGCAATTCATGAATATTAAACAGATTGCCAAGGCCGCGGGGGTTTCGGTTGCTACCGTATCCCGGGTACTGAATCACCCGGAAAATGTTGCACCAAAAACCCGGGAAAAAATACAGAAAATCATAGAAGATAAAGAATACAAGCCCAATTGGTTCGCGCAGGGTCTTAACTTCAACAGGACCAAAACGATAGGGCTGATCATTCCGTACATACTCAATTCCACCTATATGGAGATCGCTAAAGGTGTGGAAGATGTAGCTTTGCAGAAAGGCTACACGACGTTTATGTGCAATGTAGAGAAGAACAGCAGGATCGAGAGCGAATATATCGAACAGCTTCTGACCAGAAAGGTGGACGGTATTATTTTGATGTTTTCTTTCTTGCAGGAAGAAAATTTAAAAGCGGTCCAGGAAGACGGTGTACCCATCGTTCTGATCGGAGAAAACAAGGATATCAAAGGATTCAATTCTGTGCGTGTGGACTGTAAGGCAGGTGCAGAAGGAATGATCCGAAATTTTATCGAATACGGACATAAAACCATCGGGATCCTGTACGGCAATGATCCGGAACAGGAGTCCAGAGACATGCTGGAAGGCTATCGAGAAGTACTGGAGGAAAACGGGATCGCGATAGAAGAAAAATATATCAAAGCGGTGGATAATACCATAGAAGGCGGCTATCTGGGAGCGAAGAAAATGGTGGCGGACGGACCGCCGCAGGCGATTTTCGCCACCAGCGACGAGATTGCATATGGTGCGATGGATGCCATCAAAGATCTGGGCATGAAAGTGCCTGACGATGTGGCGGTAGCCGGATTTGGGAATGCCAGGATGTCAAACCTCGTGGAGCCGAAACTGACCACGGTGGAATTACCGTTCCACAAGATGGGGATCTACGGTGCCAGACTGCTGTTTGACCTGATCGATGACGAAGACAAAATCAACGAAAAACCGAGGCAGATCACTTTGCAGACAAAGCAGCGGATCCGAAAATCGTGTGGACATAAAGAGAGGATTGGAGAGATGTTTTAATGTTGAGTACAGATTTTTTAGGAATGAAATTAAAAAACCCGATCATCGTGGCGGCAGGACCGTGGAACCGGGACGGGAAGGCTTTGCATAGATCCATAGCTTCCGGTGCGGGGGCTGTCGTAACAGAAAGTATCGTCAGCGACACTGTGCTGGACGTGCGGCCGAGAATCGCATGCGATGAGATGGGAGTGCAGAATATAAGGCTGTACAGTGACATACAAATAGAAGGATGGGAAAGAGAGCTGGACATAGCAAAAAGTGATGGCGGTGTGGTTATTGCCAGCATTTCCGCACATACCGCCTCGGAGCTTGCCTACCTGGCGAGTAAAATGGAAAAATTCGGTGCAGACGCTATTGAGCTTTCGGTTTCCAATCCGATGATGGAATCGCTGGAAGTCGTTGCATCCCATGCCGATGTTATCTATGATATGACGAAAGAAGTGGTATCCAATGTCAGGATCCCTGTGATCGTCAAGCTGTCTCAGAATACGACAAATATCACTAAGGTGGCAAAGGCTGCCAAGAAAGCAGGTGCTTCTGCCGTCAGTGCGATCAATACGGTAAGAGGGATTCTGGGGGTCGATCTGGAAACGGCGCAGCCGGCGCTTTCAACTTATGGAGGTATCTCAGGACCTTATATCCGTCCTATGGGGCTTGCATCGGTGGCGGCCATCGCGCAGTCGGTAGACATTCCGATCTGCGGGATAGGCGGCGTGGACAGTGCAAAGCATGCGCTGGAATACATTATGCTGGGCGCTTCTGCTGTTCAGGTGGGAACGGCTGTCATGACACAGGGTCATAGCACGATCGGCACGATTGTAGAAGAACTGGAAAACTGGCTGGACGCTCACGGTCTTGCTTCGGTAGAGCAGGTTCGGGGCAAGGCTCTTGCCAATATGAAATCCTTCGATGAAATGAAGATAGAACCGGCAGTCAGCACAGTGCAGAGCGTACCGTGCACAGAGAACTGTGATAAATGCCTGACGTCCTGTATCTATGGGGCGATCTCCCGCAGCGAAACCAGCGTAAATGTGGATGAACAGACCTGCACAGGATGCGGTTTGTGCACATTTATCTGCCCGGCAAAAAAATTGAAGCTGGCCTGGTAATCGTTGCAAAATACGCTGTAACGCCCATTTTTAGCAGGGTGCGGGATAGCGTACCAAAATTGTCAGAATTACATTTTTGCAGGAAATTGTAAAAATGACTTGAAATATTCTGAAAACGTGTTATTATAATGTTATGTAACTGGTTACACAGCCATTACATAATAAGGTTTTCACCAAAACAAAGGAGGACAAATGTTATGTATAAGTGTAGTTTAGAAAGAATGTCGGACAAAATTAAAACCTTCTCGCAGTTCGGAGATGCTGGACACGGCGGTATCACAAGATATTCCCTGTCTCCGGAAGCTAAGATGGCAAGAGCTGAGTTCATTAAGAGAATGAAAGCTATTGGAGCTGAAATCGAATACGATGACCTGGCTAACATCTATGCAACTCTTCCAGGAACTGATCCGAACGCTAAGAGAATCATCGCAGGATCTCACTGTGACTCCGTTAAAAACGGTGGTAACTACGACGGTATCCTGGGTGTTATGAGTGCTATGGAAGCTCTGGAAACTATCGCTGACCAGAAAATCCCTCATAAGCATCCGATGACTGCTTACATCATGACAAACGAAGAAGGATCCCTGTATCCACCTGCAATGATGGTTTCCGGAATCCTGTGCAACGACTATCTGCCGCCTGAACTGGCTAAGAACTTCAAGTATGAAGACATGATGGCAGTTCCTGCAATGGAAGAACATGAAGGAAGCGAAAAGACTTTCGGTGAAGCTCTGGAAAAATCCGGATACAAAGGCGATAAAGCTAACAGAATGAGCCCTGAAACTTGCCTGTGCAACTTCGAAGCTCATATCGAACAGGGTCCTATCCTTGAAGATAACGACAAAGAAATCGGTGTTGTTGACTGCGTACTGGGCATGTTCAACTACTCCCTGATCTTCACTGGATTCGCAGCTCACGCTGGTACATTCCCTATGAACAAGAGACACGATGCTCTGTATGCTGCATCCCAGGCTCTGTGCTATCTGCATGATGAAGTAGATAAGCTGGGAAGACCTGAACTGGTTTACACTACTGGCGAAATTTATTGCCACCCATGCGTACATACAGTAATTCCTGACAGAGTAGAATTCTCTCTGGACGTTAGACACACTGATCCTGCAGTACTGCAGCAGGTAATGGATATCGTTAAGGAAATCTCCACTAAGAAGTGGGCTGGATGCGACTGCGAAATCAGAGAAAACTGGAAGAGAGATACTGTAGAATGGAACAAGGATCTGGTAAGCTACGTTCAGGAAGCTGCTGATGAAAGTGGCGTTTCCAACCAGCCGATCCACTCCGGAGCAGGTCATGACTCCCAGTTCATCAGCTACATGATTCCATCCACAATGATCTTCGTTCAGACTAAGGACGGACTTTCCCATTGTGAACCGGAATACGCTAAGCCTGAACACTGCACAGACGGTGCTACTGTACTGCTGAATGCAATGCTGAAGGCTGACGAAAGATTTGAAGGCTAGTCTTTAAATCTTGCTGACGGAGGTCAGCACACAATTGGTTGGTTAAGCTGCATTTCAACAAGACTTCATAAAAAAGCCATCGGGGGAATGCAGCTTTTTTAATCATAGACCATAAGGCGAGGTGCCGTAAGGAGGAGTAAAATTGAGTAAAGTAGTAAAAGCAAATTACACTGCTGAAGCTGTAGCTGGATTCACTCACAGAACCGCTATGGAAGAAGCAGCAAGATGCCTGCTGTGCCATGATGCACCATGCAGCAAAGGCTGCCCTGCAGGAACAGACCCTGCTAAGTTTATCAGATCTATCAGATTCAGAAATGATAGAGGCGCGGCTGAAACTATCCGTGAAAACAACATTTTAGGCGGAACTTGTGCAAGAGTATGTCCTTATGACAGACTGTGCGAAGAAGCTTGCAGCAGATGCGGAATCGACAAACCGATCGAAATCGGCAAACTGCAGAGATATGCTATCGAGCAGGAAGAAGCTTATGGCATGAAGACTCTGTCCGCTCCGGAAAAGAAGGTTGGAAACGTAGCATGCGTAGGTGCAGGTCCTGCATCCCTGGCAGTTGCTGCTGAACTGGCTAAGGCTGGATACAACGTAACTATTCTGGAAAGAGAAGCAAAAGCTGGCGGCGTTCTGACTTATGGAATCGTTCCAAGCAGACTTCCGCAGGCAGTTGTTGATCACGATATCGCACAGGTAGAAGGACTGGGCGTTAAGTTCCAGTTCAATACTGAAGTAAAGGCTGCTGACCTGGATGCTTACGATGCAGTATTCGTAGGTGCTGGTCTGTGGGCTGACAATCTTCCTAAAATCGATGGAATCGAACTGGACGGCGTTTACGCAGCAGTAGATTTCCTGAAGGAAGCAAGAACCAAGGCTGAAGGATTCAACCCTGGAAAGAAAGTACTCGTAGTTGGTGGTGGAGACGTTGCAGTTGACTGTGCTGTATCCGCAAAACTGCTGGGTGCTGAAGATGTAAAAATCGTTTACAGAAGAACATTAGAAGAAGCTCCTGGTAACATGACTGAATTCCACTATGCACTGTCTCTGGGAATCGGCATGACTACAGGTATGGCTCCTGCAGCTGTAAAGGGTAACGGTAAAGTGGAAGCTGTTGAATTCAAGGGATTCAGAGACGAAGCTGCTGAACTGACTCTTTCTGCAGACACGATCGTATTCGCTACTGGTCAGAAGGCTGAAGACATGGCAGCAGTTGCTGGTGTCAAGGTTACTGACAAGGGAACGATCGCTGCTGATGATGCAGGCGCAACAGATGTTGAAAAGATCTTCGCAGCGGGCGACATCGTAAACGGTGGTAAGACTGTTGTTGAAGCAGTGGCAGCAGGTAAAGTAGCTGCAGCATCAATGATTGCATACCTTGAAAAGAAAGGAGTGAAGTAGAATGGCAGTTAAGAAAGATTTATCCGTAGAATATTTAGGTGTTAAATGTCAGAATCCGTTCTTCCTTTCCTCTTCACCGGTAGGAAGCAACTATGAAATGGTTGCCAAGTGTTTTGAAACTGGATGGGGCGGCGTTATGTACAAGACCGTTGGTATCTTCGTTGCCGACGAATGTTCCCCAAGATTCGACCAGACAAACAAGGAAGGCCTTCCTTGGGTTGGTTTCAAAAACATGGAACAGATTTCCGACAAACCGACAGAAGTTAACTTTGAAAACATGTACAAACTCATGAGAGACTATCCTGACCACGTTATGGTAGCTTCCATCATGGGTTCCAGCGAAGAAGAATGGAAACAGCTGGCTAAGATGTGTGACGAACTGGGATGCCCTCTGATTGAAGGTAACTTCTCCTGTCCGCAGATGACAAGCCACGCTATGGGTTCTGACGTTGGTACAAATCCGGAACTGGTTAAGAAGTACTGCGAAGCAGTAACAAGCCAGACTAAGATTCCTTTCATCGCTAAGATGACTCCAAACATCACTTCGATGGAAGTTCCGGCAAGAGCTGCTCTGGAAGGCGGAGCTGCTGGTGTATCCACGATCAACACCATCAAATCCATTACGAACATCGACTTTGAAAATATGACGGCTATGCCTGTAGTAAATGGTAAGTCCTCCATTTCCGGTTACTCCGGTGCTGCAGTTAAGCCGATCGCCCTGAGATTTGTTACAAATCTGCTGCAGGACGAAATCGTAGGTAAGAGAGACCTGTCCGGTATCGGTGGTATCGAAACTTGGAGAGATGCTGCTGAATTCCTGGCTCTGGGTTGTAAAAACCTGCAGGTTACTACTGCAATCATGCAGTATGGTTACAGAATCGTAGAAGATATGGCATCCGGCCTGATGCACTTCATGGAAGAAAGAGGCTACAACAAGCTGGATGAATTCATCGGATGCGCACTGAACAACATCGTTCCGGCAGAAGACCTGAACAGAGACTTCAAGATCCTGCCTAACTTCAGCGATGAAAAGTGCCTCGGATGCGGAAGATGCTATATCTCCTGCTACGACGCTGCTCACCAGGCTATTGACTGGAATGCAGAAAAGAGAAGACCGGAACTCAACGACAACTGCGTTGGTTGCCACCTGTGCCTGAACGTATGTCCTGTACAGGAATGCATCACTCCGGGAGAAATCAAGTGGAAAGAAGGCAGAGAACACGTTGATGTTGCTCTGAAGCACCACTACGAATAAGCATGAAAAACTACACTTAGGCTTACTTCATAAAAGAGACCGCTGAGAAATCAGCGGTCTCTTTACTATCTTTTTGAATTCATGGTATAATAGAGACAATTTATAGATGCACGAAGAAACCCTCGAAGGGAGGACGCTATGAAAATACAGTTTTGTGGAGCAGCAATGGGAGTGACCGGCTCCTGTCATTTGATTACAACGGAAAAACATAAGATCCTGCTGGACTGCGGACAGTTTCAGGGAAGTAAGACGAGAGAAGCGATGAACTATGAACCGTTTCCCTTTGATCCGGCTGAAATAGATTATATGATCCTCAGTCACGCTCATATCGATCACTGCGGGAGGATCCCGCTTCTGGTAAAGAGGGGATTCAAAGGCGAGATCTACTGTACCGATGCGACGGCAGATCTGGTAGAAGTCATGTTAAAGGACAGCGGTTATATCCATGAGAAAGAAGCAGAGTGGAAGAATCGTAAGAACGAGCGTGCCGGTCGTCCTGCCGTAGAGCCGCTTTACACCTTTAATGATGCGATGGATTCATTGAAATTCATAAAACCGGTTCTTTACGATCAGCTGATCGAACTCAATGATGAGATGAAATTCGTGTTCAACGACGCAGGACACATTCTGGGATCCGCTATTACAGAACTTTGGATCACAGAAGAAGACAAGACCTCTAAAATCGTATTTTCCGGTGACCTGGGTGTTATGGACCGACCGATCCTGAGAAACCCGACCATCATCAAAAAAGCCGACTATGTGATCATGGAAACAACATACGGCAACCGGGTGCATCCATCCAATTCTCTGGATGTCACCAGGCTGATGGACATTATCCGTGATACAGCGAAACGCGGTGGGACTACCGTGATCCCATCCTTTGCAGTAGGTCGTACCCAGGAGCTGATTTACGAACTTAACCGGGTCTATGACAGCGACAGCGAATATCGTAAGGACTTTGAAAATCTCATGGTATACGTGGATAGCCCGATGGCCACTACAGCGACTGAAGTGTTCAAACGAAATGCACAGGTATTCGATGATGAAACGAAGGCCTACATAACAAAGGGTGATAACCCGCTGGATTTTAAAAACCTTAAATTCACGAGAACCAGTCAGGAATCCATGTGGCTCAACAGCGATCCGACGCCGAAGGTGATCATTTCGGCCAGCGGCATGTGCGATGCAGGCAGGATCCGCCATCATCTGAAACACAATCTCTGGAATCGGAAATCCAGCATCATTTTTGTCGGATATCAGGCGGAAGGAACGCTGGGAAGACTTTTACTGGACGGCGCGAAAGAGGTGACGCTCTTTGGGGAAAACGTGCAGGTAAATGCACAGATACACAATCTGGAAGGATTCTCGGGACATGCCGATAAAGACGGACTTTTTGCATGGCTCAGCGGCTTTCAAACAGTCCCTAAACATGTTTTTCTGGTACACGGGGAAGAAGAGTCAAAGAAAGCCTTTGCCTATACGGTAAAGGAAAAATTGGGCTACGACCCGATCGTGGTAACAGAACAATCGGAATATGTTCTTGAAAAGGATGAGATCGTTGACAGCCGTATCATCGAAAATGATGGATTGCAGGAAGAGATCATCAGTAACACGCAGGATACCCTGACGGATATCCACAGCAGGATCGAAGATATTCTCTACAATGCGAAACTGGCTGTAGGCAAAGATATTTCACCGGCTAAGATGACGAAGATCAACAATCTTGTCATGGAACTGGAGAAGTCCACCATCAATCTGGGAGCTGTGATCAACGAAGAGGATCGCGATAAAAACCCGGCAGAGGGGCTTGCATAAATAAATAAAAAAAACTATAATGAGAGTGAAATTATATATATTTATAACATGTTCGCATGACCGATGACGGGTCAGCAGGGAGAGGTCGAGTATATGAAAAAATTGAATGTCGCGTTAGTAGGATTTGGCAGTCTGGGACAGTCTTTTGCGAGGATCCTTCTGGAGAAAAAAGAAGAAATCGAGAAAGAATACGAAACGACTGTAAATGTTGTTGCTATTACTACGAAAACCAGAGGGAACCTGGTGGATGCCTGGGGGATCGATCTGGCGAGAGTTCTTAAAAACGTGGAAGAAACCGGAGTGTTCCCGAACCAGCATAAAACCGTGCTTCACAAGACGTCGCTGGAAATCGCGGAAGCAGTCGACTACGATGTTCTGATCGAAATGACACCGCTGGATATGAATGAAGGACAGGTGGCTACGGAGCACATCATGGCGGCGCTGAAACGCGGCAAGCATGTCATCTGCGCCAACAAGGGGCCGCTGGCATGGCATTATAGGGAGCTGATGGAACTGGCTGACGAGAATAACTGCAAGCTGCTCTTTGAATCCACCGTTATGGATGGAGCACCGCTGTTCAGCCTCATCCGTGAGAGTCTGAAAATGTGTGAAATCACAGAGATCAGAGGTATCCTCAACAGTACGACAAACTATATCCTGCAGGGGATCGAACAGGGCAAGGAGATGAAGGATATCGTAAGCGAGAGCAAGAAGAGAGGCTTTATCGAGGCGAACCCGAAATACGATGTAGAAGGAACGGAAGCTGCAGCTAAACTTGCTGCATTAGCCAATGCTGTAATGGATGCAGACGTAACGCCGGATGATGTGGAAACAACAGGGATCGAGAATGTTACGAAGGAAATGATCGACGATGCAGCTGCACGCGGCAATGTGATCAAACTGATCTGCAGAGCGTATCGCAAGAACGGTGAAGTCATTCTGAAGGTGGCTCCGGAAGAAGTGAACAAGATGAACAGCTTCGCGGCTGTAACAGGAACTTCTCTGATGGTGTCTCTGACGACGGACCTTATGGGGACGCTGACCATCATGACAGAAGCTCCGGAAGTAGATCAGGCAGGATACGGGATCTTCTCTGACCTGCTGGAACTGGTGGAAGAACTGAACTAAACAGAGCTACATAATGTATATGAAAAAGGATGCGTGAAAGATCGCATCCTTTTGGTTTTTTGTATTGCAAAGAGCCCGCCTTACCGGGATAGATTTCCACCAGCTTTTAAGAGTGCTAGTCAATAAGGATATGCTTTTCCCGCAGAGCCTCTTTGATCCGTGTGAAGCTTTCTGCATCACGATAGCGGATCCGATGCAGATGGACGCCGTCTGTGAGAGCGCTGAGAGGAATGCTGTTTTTTTCTTCCTCGACTTTTCTGATAAAAGCGTCTACATCATAGCGGGAAGCGAGATCCAGTTTACCGGAAAGCTCTCCGTACAGTGTATGTTCGATGGTGACGTCAACGACTGTGGCGCCACCATCGACGATGGTGTATAGTTCGTCCCGAAGCTGCTCCGGAGTATGGCGGCATGCGATCATTCCCAGGTTTTTATCCTCCTGCACTGATGGGGAATCCATCAGATATCCTCGCGGGGTGGCCAGGATCTGCAGCCCGGAAGCTCGCAGGAGAGCAATATCACCGACGATGATCTGGCGACTGACAGAAAAGTGCTCTGCCAGAGAAGATGCTGTGACAGGATGATCCGTTTTCTGCAGCATTTCTTTTATTTTTTCACGTCGCGTTTCTGTTGTTAATGTATTCATAAATCGACTCTCCCTTCTTTTCCCTTATCTTACCACAGGGAAAAAGACAATTCAATGAAATAGACTCATGTCTTGACACTTACTCCTCTACTTTGTTACAATCAAAAGGATCGTTACAGAATATCGTTACAACTATGAATGAGGGAAAGATATGGAAGAGAAAGTAAGTTTTTTGAAACGAAAAGACATTGAAATATCAGCGAAGCGGTATCTGCAGGATGCGCTTTCCGCCATGGCGCTGGGGTTGTTCGGATCGCTTCTGATCGGCGTTATTTTCGATACGCTGGGAACCCAGACGGCTAATTTATTCGGCGACAATGCAGTATCTGCATTCTGCGTGGAGATCGGCGGGATCGCGAAGACCTATATGGGTGCCGCCATCGGTGTAGCTGTGGCGTGGAGCCTGAAAGCACCGCCTCTGGTGCTGTTTACCAGCGTGGTGACTGGAATGATGGGTGCGACGATGACTGGATTTGGCATCGATGTAGCCGGCGGTCCTGCAGGAGCATTCGTTGCGGTAGCGCTGGGCGCGGAATTCGGCAAGATGGTTTCTAAGGAAACCAAAGTGGATATCCTGGTAACGCCGGCGGTAACGCTGATCATGGGAGGCATCGGAGCCAAGCTCATAGGTCCTGCCATCGGCTGGTGCATGCTGAAGCTGGGAGATCTTATCATGACGGCGACAGAATGGCAGCCGTTCGTATTCGGGATCGTGATCTCCGTTGTAGTGGGACTGGCTCTGACAGCACCGATATCCAGTGCGGCTCTCTGCATCATGCTGGATCTTTCCGGTCTTGCTGCAGGCGCGGCGACTGTCGGATGCTGCGCGCAGATGGTAGGCTTCGCTGTAGCAAGTTATAAGGAAAACGGCGTAGGCGGTCTGGTGGCACAGGGACTTGGAACGTCTATGCTCCAGATCTCCAACATTATTAAAAATCCGTGGATCCTGCTTCCTGCAACGCTGGCAGGAGCTATCGTGGGACCGATTTCCACTTGTCTTCTGAAAATGACGAATATCCCGGTAGGGGCCGGTATGGGAACTTCCGGTCTGGTAGGTCAGATCGGGACGTTCACTGACATGGGATTCACCCTTGACACGCTCTGGAAGGTGCTCCTGATCCAGATCGTGCTCCCGGCAGTGCTGACGATCCTCATCGATCAGGTGCTCCGCAGAACGGGCAAGATCAAGGATGGCGACTACAAGCTGGATCTCTAATAAGCCTAAAAAAAAAGCCGGTTCGCAGGCTGTTCCTCTAAGAAGGAAGCTGCGAACCGGCTTTTATCGTTTTTTGCATGTATGATGATATCAGAAGCGCAGGAAATCCCTAAAGATCCCGGAAGTGGAATGAAGATTTGCCGCTGGCGTAATCCGCGACGATCTGCCCGTCTCCGACCAGTTTGTATTTATAAGTCACAAGTCCGTCCAGACCGACCGGTCCGCGTGCATGGAGCTTGCCGGTACTGATCCCGACTTCCGCTCCGAAACCGTAGCGGAAACCGTCCGCAAAACGTGTAGAGCAGTTCTGGTAGACACCGGCGGAGTCCACGAGAGCCATGAATTTAGCCGCGGAATCCGCATCTTCCGTGATGATGCAGTCAGTGTGATGAGATCCGTAAGTGTTGATATGATGGATCGCTTCATCAATGTCATCGACTACTTTGATGGAAAGGATATAGTCCAGGTACTCCGTCTGAAAATCCTTTTCTTCTGCCGGATCGCAGTCGATCACCATGGAGCATCGTACATCTCCGCGGTACTGGATCTTACTGCCCGAGGCGTCGGCCAGTGCAGGGATCAGCACATCCGCGATATCCTTGTGTACCAACAGTGTTTCCACAGTATTGCAGGCAGCCACGTACTGGGTCTTGGAATCTATGATGATCGGCACGGCTTTTTCGATGGTGGCAGCACCGTCTACGTAGATGTGACAGATGCCGTCAGCATGCCCCATTACAGGGATCTTGGAATTGTTCATGATGTACTGCACGAACTGGTTGGAGCCGCGTGGGATGAGAAGGTCTACATAATCGTGACATTTCAGCAGTTCATCTATGCTGGCACGGTCTTCGATGAGGACAGCGAAACCTTCCGGAAGCCCTGCCTCCGTGGCGGCCTGATAGATGGTGTCGAATAAGATGCGGTTGGTGTTTTTGGCTTCGCTGCCGCCTTTTAAGATGGAGCAGTTGCCGCTTTTGATGCAAAGTGCTGCGATCTGTACCAGTGCATCCGGTCTTGATTCAAAGATGACACCGATGACACCGATAGGGCAGGTTGTTTTTGTCAGGATGAGATCCGTATCTAGTTCTCGCTTGAGAAGATCTTGAAACAAAGGATCCTCCATATCGATCAGATCGTAGATCCCATCGATACAGCTTTTCATTTTGTGAGAATCAAACACAAGACGGTTCACAATTGGAGCTGGCAGACCAGCTTCCTTCGCAAGCTCCAGATCCCGTGCATTCGCCTCGAAAATAGCTTCTTTGTTAGCCTGAAGGGCTTTAGTCATGCGTTCCAGAGCATCGTTTCTGATCTCTTCCGGCAGGGATGCCAGAATAAAACTGTCTTCCTTTGTTTTCTTAATACTGTCAATAAAGTCCATGATCAATATCCTTTCTTTCTTATACCAAACCTGTTTCCCGCAGAAACAGGTCAATGAACTGTTTGCTGAAATCGTTCAGTTCCCGGTGCTGTTTTTCGCTGTTTTTTTCTACGATGAGAAAGCCGCTGCTGCATCCGGGATATTTTTCAAAAGTCCGTTCATCAAGACCTGCAGCACGAAGATCGAGGATCCCCAGTCCGCTGTCCCGGATCAGTGGTACTTCTAATGTGAAATCGGAATTTTTACCGGAAAACCGGGACTGCACCGCCAGGTCGTGGAATTGAAATCCCATGTAGTCCAGCCGGCAGGTACGCTGCTGGCCGGAAATCGTCAGCCTGTCTTTGCCGATACTGATTTTACGAACGGTAAGCGGTCCTGCCGGAAAACCCAACGCTGCCATGGCTTTGTGAAAATCACTTTTGCCGATCACAGGCAGCAGTCTTGAAAGCTGCAGGATATCATCGCTGTTGTGAAGCAGTATCTTTTCGCCAAGAGCAGGGTCGTGATTTTTTTCATAAACGTTATAAAGCTCTACGCTCTCTGCTCCGGAGATCTCATCGTCACGGCTTTGCCACAGTCCCATGTAGTTTTCGACGGTTTTCTGTTTCAGATTAGGCACGAACCGTTTGATGGGAGAATGTCCGTTGAGCACAAGGTAGAGATCCAGATTATATGGCAGGGCGGCAGATGCTCCGGAATATCGTCTCCAGCGTTTTTCCACAAAAGGCAGGTCGAAATGACGTCCGTTGTAGGTGATGACCAGATCCAGATCCCGGAGGATATCCAGATATCCGGAAAGCGCTTCTTCCTCTTCGGCTCTTGTTTCTGCGAAGAACTGATGCAAAGTGCCCTCCGGCACGCTGTAAAGCCCTCCCAGGATAAAGTGGTTTACTGCCGGGTTCAGCCCGGTCGTTTCGATGTCTAAAACCCCGATCCGCATTCCCTTAAAATAAAAGTCCAGCGTCCTGCTTTGATAAAGTTTTTCTTCTGTTTTCAGGGTAATGTGTTTCATACTTATATTATAGCAAGGCTGCCTTGGAAGGGAAAGTGAAAAGTCAGTGAAAAACAAAAGAGACCGAGAAGGTCTCTTTTGTTAAAAGGGGTATTGGGATTAGAGATTAATGAGGTTATCAGGGGGATAACCACGATTTAATTATAGGTTACTCAGCTAGATAAATCAAGTAAAAGTCGAAAAATTAAAGAAAAAACTTTTTTCTGACATTACCTTGTAAAACACTAGGAAATTTGTCGAAGGAATCCTGCACAAAATTGCTTTTTCCATATATATAATATAGAAAAGAGGGAGAGACCTCGCCAAAGATATAAAGCATAAATCATACTATATTTTTTATCGGAATGAAGGAGGAATTATCCAATGGAAATTTTAAAAGTATCAGCCAGATCCAATCCAAATTCGGTCGCAGGAGCATTAGCCGGAGTGCTGAGGGAAAAAGGAGGAGCGGAGATCCAGGCAATCGGAGCGGGAGCACTGAATCAGGCGGTAAAAGCGATTGCTATCGCGCGAGGATTCGTCGCACCGGGAGGGATCGATCTCGTTTCGGTCCCGGCGTTTACGGACATTGAAATCGAAGGAGAAGAGCGGACTGCGATCAAGCTGATCGTAGAACCGAGATAGGGGATGCATATCTTATTGTGCAAAGGGCAGCTGCCGGAAGTTTTCCCAGGTAAAAAGGGGGTAAAACGGGCAGCTGCCCTCTTTACCTTTTTTGGCAGATGTTATATAATTTGTAGCATGCAGGAGGGGAAAAGAAAGAATGGAACAGATCAAAGAAACGATTGAAAACAGTAAAAAGATAGTCATCAAAATCGGCAGCAATGTGCTCTCTGACGAAAATGGAGTAGTGGATAAAAAAGTCCTCCACAACATAGCGGAGCAGGTAAACGATCTGATCAGCATGGGAAAACAGGTGATCCTGGTTTCTTCGGGAGCAGGGATATGCGGTGTCGGCGCGATCAACAAGTGGAGCCGGAGAGGTGATATCAACTATAAGCAGGCTCTGTGCGCGATCGGTCAGGTAGAGCTGATGATGGCGTATAAAGAATACTTTGCAGACTACGGGATACATGTGGCACAGATCCTTTTGACACGGGATGATTTCAGCGATCCTCACCGGACGCTCAACATTCGCAACGCCATGTTCACTTTGATCGATGAAGGCGTTATCCCGGTGATCAATGAAAACGACAGCGTCAGCGTTGATGAAATCAAGATCGGAGACAACGATACACTGGCGGCACTGACAGCGAGCCTGTGGAATGCCGATCTGATGATCATTTTGAGCGATATCGACGGGGTGTATGATAAAGACCCGAAGACGGAAAGCGATGCGAAGCTCATCGACCTTGTAGAGAATGCGGACAGGCTGATAGAAACCATCAGCATCGGCGGAACCAGTTCTTTCGGGACAGGAGGCATTGCTTCCAAGATTGAGGCGGCTTCCCGCGTCAATAAATTCGGGATCCCGATGCTGCTGCTCAACGGAGAAAAAGAAAATATCATTCGAAACAGTCTGGACGGCAAGAGCCGCGGAACGCTGTTTCTTGGAACCATAGGAAAGTAAGGTGAGGGATATGAAAATCGGATTTATCGGCGGCGGGAATATGGGAGGCGCCATCCTGGCAGGTTATGGATCGGCAGATCCTGACAATGAGGCCAAGATCGCTCTTTTTGATAAAAGTGAAGATGTTTGTGCAAAGACCAGAGAACGCTTTCCCAAGATGACCATTTGCAGCAGCGGCAGGGAGCTTTGCAGCAGCTCGGATGTTGTGATCCTGGGAGTAAAGCCTCAGGTGATCGAAGGCGTGCTTTCAGAGATCGCGGGAGCATGTACCAGTGACAAGCTGATCATCTCCATGGCAGCCGGTGTGGACCTGGCGTTCCTGGCGGAGCACCTGGGAGCAGAGATACCGATTATCCGGATCATGCCCAATACGCCGGCCAAGGTGGGGGAAGCGATGATCGCTGTATGCCGGAATAAAAATGTCACGGAAGAAGCTTTTGCGACAGCGATGAAAATTTTTGCAGCAGTCGGGCAGGCGGAGGAAATCGAAGAAAGGCTGATGGACTGCGTCATAGGCGTCAGCGGCAGCAGCCCGGCCTATACGTATATGTACATAGAGGCACTGGTGCAGGCGGCGCAGGCTAATGGCATGAGCGGGGAAAAGGCGAAGATCTTCGCTGCCCAGTCAGTGCTGGGTGCTGCAAAGATGGTGCTGGAGAGCCCGGAAAGTCTTGAGCAGCTGCGCATCAATGTATGCTCTCCGAAGGGCACGACGATCGAAGCGGTGGAGACATTGTTTGCCAATGGTTTTATGGATAAGGTGAAGGAAGGCTTCCAGGCAGCTGTAGACCGGTCCATCGAGATGACGGAGGAAAAGAAAAAATGATTTTTGAAGAAAAGCAGATCAGCAGCCAGCTGATTTATGAGGGAAAGATCCTGAACGTACGCCGTGACAAGGTGACGGCGAAGAAGGGGGAATCTACGAGAGAAATCGTAGAGCATAACGGTGCGGTGGCCATGGTCGCTATCACGGATGAGAACCATGTCCTTCTGGTAAAACAGTATCGGTACGCCTGCCATGATGTGGTGCTTGAGATCCCGGCAGGAAAGATCGATAAAGGAGAAACGGATCCGCTGAATGCGGCAGTCAGAGAGCTTAGAGAAGAGACTGGATATACGGCGGAGCACGTTCATTATCTGGGGAAGATCAATCCCAGCGTAGGCTATTCGGAAGAAGTGATCTATCTTTACGCTATGACAGACCTGACTCCGGGAGAGCAGGATCTGGATGAGGATGAAGCCCTGGATGTGCTGGAATATCCGTTTGAAGAAGCGTATCAGATGGCGGCGCGTGGCGAGATGATCGATGCGAAAACCATCGCTGCTCTTATGATGGCGAAAGAGCAGCTAGGCGAAGAGCTGCTTCCGTAAGGGATCCGGCGGCCAGAAGCAAAGAAGAAATAATCAGTAATGGAAGCAGTCTGTCCTTTGTGAGCAGGCTGCTTTTTGCATGGGAAGATCCGGCGGGAGCACTGTGGCGGCCGCCGGAATGAGTAGGGAGCACGGAGTTTCCTGCAAAGGGCCTGCCGGCAGTGTATCGGCGGTGGGAATTTTGCAGAGAGGAGGAGAGTACTGCCAGGGCACACAGGAAAAAGCCGGGGATCAGGAAGAGGTTCTGCGGCAGGATATGAAGAAGAGAGAACAGGAGGACGTGAGAGCGTGCTCCCATCCAGACGAGCCCGCTGCAAAAGCCTATGGCGAAACTCTTGTACCAGAGAACGAGTGGCGGAAGGGGGCAGAAGCAGCGGCTGAGCAATGCCGGGAGCATGAGAGAAAACAGCATGAAATTCGTGAGAAGCGAGGTGAGAAAACTTTGCAGGAAGCCGGTTTTGGATGTGGTGATCCCGGTGAGCAGCAGTGCAGAGAGGGCCTCGGTATTTTTGGTGGAAAGGCAGGTGCTGAAAAACAGACCGGTGAACAGACCGGTCAGGAAGATGAACAACAGGATGGATCCGATTTTTCGCATGGTGAAGTCCCCCTTTAACATGTGGTTTGATACTAGAATATGCAGTTTGTCCTTTTGATATGTCAATGTTTATTGTCAACGAAAGCGGGAGCAGGTATAATAGAGACATAAAGCGAGGTAAAAGAATGTATACGGATGATTATATGACTTATTTGAAAAAGGAAAAGCGTATGTCTGAAAATACGAGAGCGGCTTACGGACGGGATCTGGCGGAGTTCGTTGCCTTCGAAGGCGCGCGAGGGATGACGGATCTTCTGGGAGTGACCAGCACGGAGATAATTGCTTTTCTTCATCATCTGAAGAGCCTTGGGAAATCGTCGGCTACGGTAAACCGGAAACTGGCGTCACTTCGGTCGTTTTTTCATTATCTGATCCATGCGGGGATGATGGAATCCGATCCGACGGAGAACATCAAGTCGCCAAAGATCGAGCGGAAAACCATTGAATATCTGGAAATGTCTGAAATCGAAAAGCTGATGGCAGTGCCGGATGACAGCGTTCGCGGGGTGCGGGATCGTGCTATCCTGGAGGTGCTTTATGCTACCGGGATCCGCGTCAGTGAGCTGATCGCTTCGAATCTTGAGGATGTCAATATGCGTATGGGATTTATCACGTGTGCCGGTGAACAGAGTCATGCCAGGATCGTTCCGCTGGGAAGACCTGCGCGGGCAGCACTGGAAAACTATATTTATGAGGCACGTGATCAGCTGCTGCGTGGAAAAGAAGAGGAACAGGCGTTGTTCATTAATTTCTACGGGAACCGGATGACGCGGCAGGGATTGTGGAAGATCCTGAAGGAATACGGAGAAAAGGCGGAATTAAGTCACAAGCTGACGCCGCATATTATCCGCAATTCTTTCGCAGTGCATATGCTTCAGAATGGAGCGGATCTCAAATCGCTGCAGGAACTCATGGGGCATGAGGATATTTCTGCGACGCAGATCTACCTGTCGGCGACCAAGAGTCGGATCAAGGACGTGTACGACAAGTCTCATCCGAGAGCGTAAGGGCTAGAACAGCCTGGATGAGAGCTTTGGGCTGAGTTCGCCCCGGGCGCAGGCTGGAAAAAAAGCCGGAAAGGCGAAAGCCCGGAGCTAGATAAGCCGGATCGCCTGGATGAGAGCTTTGGGCTGAGATCGCCCCGGGCGCAGGCGGGAAAAAAGCCGAAGGGGCGAACCACGGAGCTAGAGCAGCCGGATGGCCGATTCCGCTGCTGTGCAGCCGGAGGAATAGGCAAACTGCAGATTGTAGCCGCCGGTGCTCCCGTCGATATCGATCATTTCTCCGCAGACGAAAATCCCGGAGTGATTTTTAAGCTCCATGGTTTTCAGGTTGATCTGAGAAAGAGCGATGCCGCCTGCTGTGGTCATGGCTTTTTCAAAACCTGACAGGGAAGTGATCTGAAATTCTTCTCCCGTCAGTGCGGCTGCCAGAGCCTTGGTGGAATTGCCCGTGCGGGAAACCAGCAGCTGGCTGAAACGCTTTGGCAGATGGAACGTGTCTGATAGGACCGCGGGAAGTCCGCTGTGTGATTTCTCTGCGGACTTTTGGAGTTTGGCTGCGATTTCATCTCGTGGCGCGATCAGGTAGTCGATCACCAGGGTGTCTCCTGGCTGTGCAAAATTGGATATATTTAAGATCGCAGGGCCGGAAAAATCCTTGTGAGTGAACAGAAGACCGCCTTTTTCTTCAGCGATCTTTTTTTGTGCCCGCAGCACTCTGATCCGGCAGTCTTTGAAGGAGATCCCCGACAGCTTCGCGTAAGGATAGTTCTGGACGCGGATCGATGTCAGGGCGGGCTGCAGCGGGGTCATTTCAAGATCCAGGTCTCGCTGCAGCACGGAAAACAGCTGTCCGTCGGATCCGGTGCCCGGATAGGAGCAGCCGCCGGATGCTAAAATGATGGTCTTTGCCCGGAATGTGGTTTTGTTTGTGGTGATCTCCCAGCAGCCGGAGATGGAAGTGTCTGAATGAGGATGACTCGATTCGGATGAGGGGTCATGATCATTCGCATCGCACGCCGGATCGAAATTGCTGGAATGTGCCCGCCTATCGGTGATCTCCTCGGCAGAGATCCGTCGGATCCCGGTAACTTCCTGATCGTAAGCGATCTCGAATCCGTTTTCCTGAGATTTCCTCACCAAAAGATCCCGGATATCCTGAGCCTTTCTGGATGCCGGAAATACCCTGCCGTCTTCTTCCTGCGTGACAGTCGGGATCCCGTTTTTTTCGAGAAAAGAGATCAGTTCCAGGTTATTGTGTTTATAGAGGCAGCTGCGGATACGGCCGCCTTTTTTCCCATACCGGTCGATGAAATCCTTGATGGATCCGCCGTGGGTGATGTTGCACTGGCCGCCGCCGGACATCAAAAGTTTCGTGCCGGCGCGGCCTGTTTTCTCCAGGATCAGGCCGGTTGGTCGATTTCCGACCGGCTGGCTTTTGTGCGGGCAGCTGGAAGGACGGCTGCCGGTTGGTCGATTTCTGACCGGCTGGCTTTTGGCCGGGCAGCTGGATGCGGGTGCTGCCATGCGAGGGGCAGCCTGCTGGGATGGGGAGGCTGCCCCAGCCTGGCGGCCTCCGGCCGCCGTATCAAATCTGGCGCCGGCAAACAGGCCGGATGCGCCGGCGCCGACGATAATGCAGTCGTAAATCATGCGGGTGACTTCCTTTCCTTTTAGACGCGGGATCGCTGAATGCGTCAGACGCGCGGGCCGTTTTCTCTGCCTGGTCCGGCCCGTCGCTTCACGATCCCGCAGGGATCGCTTTGCATAAAAAAGAAAAAGGAACCGAATCCGGTTCCCTGTCTCTTATGACGTGTGTCACTATTTTTCTTCCTTAGACTTGATCTTAGCAGATTTACCAGTTCTGGCACGCATGTAGTGAAGTCTTGCTCTTCTAACTTTACCGCGTTTTACTACTTCGATCTTTTCTACCAGCGGAGAGTGGATCGGGAAAGTCTTTTCCACGCCTACTCCGGAAGCGATTCTTCTTACAGTGAAAGTCTCGCCGATTCCGCCGTTCTGTCTCTTCAGAACAAAGCCTTCAAAAATCTGAATTCTTTCTCTGTTTCCTTCTTTGATTTTAACGTGTACCTTTACGGTGTCTCCAACGTTAAACGCAGGGATATCAGTCTTGAGATAATCCTGTACAACTGAGCTTAATACATCCATTGGTTTTCCTCCTTCCCTTCAAGACGTTCGTGGGCATGTGCCGTGTTGCCATGCATCCAGAGGACCGCCCGTAATCAAGCCTTTATATTATATCTTATGAATGGGCGGATTGCAACATGTTTCTTTTAAAAACGATTTCTAAGAAGCCGGTTTTCTGATTTTTAAGAGGCCGGTTTTCTGAGACGCTTGCAAAGGGCGGGATCTGCGGCGTCGCGTGGTCACGGGGATGCGGTGCTGCGGAGTTGTAGTGTCGCATGGTCGCAGTGTCGCAGCATCGCGGGGACTGGGGTGGTTTGTATCGAGATGTTCTTTGCGGGACCTGCCTTTAGGATCGTGAATTCCCAGATCGTAAAAAAATCGCTTTGGATTTGGATTTTTTGTCGTCTGCAAGCCATGTGCTGCTTCGCGAATTCCCATTATGCAAAAAAATTACGGCAGATGGGAAGCGTTCTGCAAAATCCCCACCACATAGAAGTTTCCTAGCTCCTTAATATAACAGTTTTGTTATTTGCTGGGGAGTGAATCGGCGGGAGCGAGGGGATTTTAAAGCAGATATCATCCCGCAGTTCCCATCTCGTCTCTTAAAAAAGAAATTTGGGAATTCACGAATTTCAAGCTGGCGGGAAAACGGATGAGAGTTCCGATACAGGTCAAAATATTTTCTATCTGGGAATTCACGATGAGTGTAGTTAAGAGAACTGCTTCATTTACATTTATGCAATGCGGATTTCTGCAAAGTGTGAGGCTTGCGGCAGCCATCTCGATATCGTATAATGGGACGAGAGAAATGGGAGGTGCAGTATGGGTGGATTTGTTTTTTCGATCATGTTTGCTTTTGTCATGTGGATGGCTGCCATAGCGATGGCTATCATGGCGGTGATCGCTATTTGTGCATTGATGAATTATATTTTTGAAAGTATTTTTCTGTATCGGGTTTCTCAGATCCGGAATTATTCTCATGGATTTCTGGCGTGGATACCGTTTCTAAACAAGCTGCGGCTGGGACAGATCGCAGGTAAAAAGAATGTGGGGATTTTGTTGACGATCCTGGATATCATCTGCACTGCCTGTTTTGCAGAAATGTGTTTTGGTCCGCAGTCCATGGCAGATACCAGTCTGAATTCGATCATTTCTATCTTATGGCTGGTCACATTCCCGATCGTTTTTATTTTAAACATCTACCTTTCTCATAGGATCATGAAAAAGGTGATGCCGCGGTGGGCGGATCTGTTGACTTTGGCCAATGTGTTCACTGCTGGAATTTCCAGATCGATTATTTTGTTCCTGCTTCGAAACCGGAAGGAGCTTCTGGTGTCGGAGCCAGGACCTGTGATTTCATAAATTTTAATTTGGTATGAGAGGAGGATTCCATTATGATCGACAATATCAACTGGTATCCGGGGCATATGAAGAAGACCCGGGAGCTGATTCAGGAAAATTTGAAAATGGTGGATGCTGTCATCGAGGTGATCGATGCGAGGATCCCGATTTCCAGCAGAAATCCTATTATAGATGAACTGGTGAAAAGCAAGCCACGGATCATCGTACTAAACAAGAGCGATCTAGCAGATGACAAGGCGGTAAAAGACTGGGCAGAAACCTTTCGCCGACAGGGAAACAAGGCGCTGGCCATGAACTGTATGAGCGGGGCGGGCAGCAAGGAGCTGTTCCGTCTTTTAAGCAGTATGGAGGCTGAAAAAAACAAGGACAAGGTGCGGCAGAAGCCGTATCGACTGATGATCGTCGGCGTGCCGAATGTGGGCAAGTCGTCTCTCATAAACCGCATGACGGGAAAGAAAAGCGCTCAGACAGGCGACAGGCCGGGGGTCACGAGAGGCAAGCAGTGGCTTCGTCTGCAAAACGGGATGCAGCTTCTCGATACGCCGGGGATATTATGGCCGAAATTCGAGGATCCTAAAGCAGGACTGAACCTGGCTTTTTGCGGTTCCATCAAAGATGAGATCCTGGATGTGCCGACTCTGGCCATGGAGCTGATCGGTGTGCTGGCAGAGCATTATCCCCAGCTTCTCATGAACCGGTATAAGTTGGAAGAAACGGGGGAAACTCCTCTCGAGACCATGGAGATGATGGCTCAGAAGCGTGGCTGCATCCTGCCGGGCAAGCGGATCGATTACGAGAGGATCGGCAAACTGACGCTGGATGAGTTTCGCGGCGGCAAGATCGGACGGATCACGCTGGAGCTTCCGCCGGTTCCTGCAAAGAATGCTGCTCAGGTTCCTGCAAAGAGCTCAGCCGGGGGCAATGGCGATCCGGCGGATCATAGCCCAGCCGGGGCAACCTGTTCGGCAGACGACTTCGCTGTTGCAGACAGTCACAGTCCGGCTGAAACTCCTGCAAAGGAGGCACAGGAATGACCAGGGAAGAACGGCTTGAAAAACAGAAGCAGCGGCTCATTGAAATGAAAGTGCCGGAGGAAGACCTGCATGAGCAGGGCTACCGGTGCATCGCCGGGATCGACGAGGTGGGCAGAGGACCGCTGGCTGGTCCGGTGGTTGCGGCGGCTGTGGTGCTTCCGGAGGAATTTAGCGTATTGGGAATAGACGATTCCAAGAAACTTTCAGAAAAGCGACGGGAGGAGCTTTTCGTCGAAATCAAAAAACACGCGGTCGCCTGGGGCATCGGTATGGCAGACCATCAGGTGATCGATGAGATCAATATTTTGCAGGCGACCAAACTGGCTATGCGCCGGGCGGTCCACGATCTGGAACAGAAGCTTGCGGATGCCGGTAAAGATCCTTTGGATTATCTGTTGTTTGACGCAGTCAAGATCGAGGAACTGGATCTGCCGCAGCAGTCCATCATAAAAGGGGATGCCAAGGTGCTGGCCATTGCAGCTGCATCTATCATAGCCAAGGTCACAAGAGACAGAATGATGGTGAAATACGCGGAAGTTTATCCGGGATATGCCTTTGAAAAAAACAAAGGGTACGGGACGAAGGCTCACTACGAAGGTCTGGGGCTGCAGGGGATCTGCCCTATCCACCGAAGAACGTTTTTAAAGGGGAAATCTTATCCATCCCAGGAGTAGGGAAGACCAGCCCGGAAGCAGGGGCGTAGTGGTGCTAAGCCAGTGGGTTCGATGCCAAAGCAGCACCACGCCAGCGAGCCTGGCGGCAGACCGGCATCAAGCCAGCAGGTTCGCATCAAGCCAGCGGGCTCAGCACCACGCCAGGGAGTCCGGCGGCAGACCGGCGCCAAGCCAGTGGGTTCGATGCCAAAGCAGCGCCACGCCAGCGAGCCCGGCAATAAACCGACGCCACGCCAGCGATGGTCCGGGTCTCTTTTCCACTTGCGCAGAAGATCCCGGCGTGGTAAAATGGATTTGTTATACGACTGACGGTATTTAAAGTGGAACAGACCACGTGGAGTATAATGAGAAGAAGAGAGCCGACCGTCTGGGCTGCATAAGTCCGGATCGTCAGGCCCTTTTTGCATATTAAGGGGAAAAAGATTCGGCTCACAGTCAAGAGAGCATGAGGAGAAAAGAGATGGAAATCAAAACAGACATTCAGATCGCACAGGAAAATGAGATGGCGCACATCAGCCAGATCGCTGAGAAAGCAGGACTTGCAGAGGAATACGTAGAACTTTACGGTAACTACAAGGCCAAGATCGACTACCGCCTGTTACAGGACAGAAAAGACAGGAAGGACGGCAAGGTGATCCTTGTGACGGCGATTTCACCGACGCCGGCAGGCGAAGGCAAGACGACCACTACCGTTGGTCTGGCAGACGCCATGAAGCGGATCGATAAAGATGTGATCGTAGCTTTAAGAGAACCTTCTTTAGGACCGGTCTTCGGCATCAAGGGCGGAGCCGCAGGCGGCGGCTACGCACAGGTGGTGCCGATGGAGGACATCAACCTTCACTTCACCGGCGATATGCACGCTATCGGAGCTGCCAACAATCTGCTGGCGGCTATGCTGGACAACCATATCCAGCAGGGAAATGAACTGGGGATCGACCCGAGAAGGATCACCTGGAAGCGCTGCGTGGACATGAATGACCGGCAGCTGCGGTTCATCACCGACGGTCTGGGCGGAAGAATCAACGGAACACCTAGAGAAGACGGATTTGACATCACGGTAGCCAGCGAGATCATGGCGATCCTGTGCCTTTCCAGGAATATCGAGGATTTAAAAGAACGTGTTTCCCGCATCGTCGTGGGATACACTTATGATGAGAAGCCGGTCACAGCGGGTCAGCTGAAAGCACAGGGAGCGATGGCGGCTCTGCTGAAGGATGCTCTCAAGCCGAATCTCGTTCAGACGCTGGAAAAAACACCTGCGCTGATACACGGAGGCCCTTTCGCTAATATCGCTCACGGATGCAACTCGGTAATGGCGACGCGCATGGCGATGAAGATGGCGGATTATGTGGTGACAGAAGCCGGATTTGGCGCGGATCTGGGAGCAGAAAAATTCCTGGATATCAAATGCCGCATGGCGGATATCAGACCGTCTGCAGTCGTTGTCGTTGCAACGGTAAGAGCGTTGAAACATCACGGAGGCGTATCTAAGGCGGATCTGGGAATAGAAAACCTGTCAGCACTGGAAAAAGGCCTGCCTAATCTTTTGCAGCATGTGGAAAACATCACGAAGGGCTTCGGGCTTCCGGCTGTGGTAGCGATCAACCGGTTCCCGACCGATACGGAAGCAGAGCTGAAACTGGTGGAAGACAAGTGCAGACAGCTGGGCGTCAACGTAGCTCTCAGTGAAGTCTGGGGCAAAGGCGGAGAAGGCGGTATCGCACTGGCAGAAGAAGTCGTTCGCCTCTGTGAAGAACCGAATGATTTCCACTTCACATACGAGCTTGACTGCTCCATCCGCGAAAAACTGCAGGCGATCGCACAGAAGATCTATCACGCAGATGATGTGAAATTCCTGCCGGCAGCAGAAAAGGAAATGAAGCAGCTGGAAGACCTGGGATTTGGAAATCTGCCGATATGCGTGGCGAAGACCCAGTACAGCTTTTCTGACGACCAGAGCCTTTTAGGAGCACCGAGAGGATTCGATCTGACGGTGCGCAACCTGAAAGTTTCCGCAGGAGCAGGCTTTATCGTGGCCTTGACTGGAAATATCATGACGATGCCGGGGCTGCCGAAGAAACCGGCGGCAGAAAATATCGATGTAGATGCATCGGGAAAGATCACCGGCCTGTTTTAAGATAGAAAGGGTGAAAAAAATGATTTATACGGAGAAATCCTGTAAGAAATTCATCGAAGCGGCAGCGAGCAAAGAGCCGGTTCCCGGTGGCGGGAGCGTTGCGGCTCTGGCTGGTGCGCTGGGGACTTCCCTGGGGCACATGGTAGGTGCTTTGACGGTAGGAAAGAAGAAGTACGCCGATGTGGAAGATGAGATGATGGAGCTGATGAAAGAAGGGCGGCAGCTGCAGCGTGAACTTCTGGATCTGGTGCAGGCGGATATCGATATGTTCGAGCCCCTGTCTCAGCTGTATTCTCTAAAACCGGAAACGGATGAGGAGATCGCAGAGAAGGAACGCCTGATGGAGGAGGCTCTGGAAAATGCCAGTGAAGTTCCACTTCAGATCATGGAAAAATGCGGCCGGGCAATCGAGCTTTCGGTAGCCTTCGCCAAGCGGGGCAGCAGGATCGCAGTCAGCGATGCCGGATCTAGTGCCATCCTCTGCAAAGCAGCCCTGCAGGCTGCCAGTCTCAACGTTTACATCAACACCAGGATGATGCAGAACCGGGCAAGAGCTGAGGAGCTGAACGAGATCTGTGCCATCAGGATGATGAAATACACATCGCTGGCAGATGAAGTATTCGAATGTGTATCAAATCAATTAAAGAAGGGAAACGATTAATGATAGAACTGAAGGGGAAGCCGGTAGCAGATGACATCAAGGAGAGGGCGATGAAGCGTGTGGAAGAGCTTCGCAGTCAGGGGATCGTACCAAAGATCGCAACCATACGGGTAGGCGATGATCCGGGTGATATCGCTTACGAACACGGGATCTGCAGCCGGGCAGAAGAAATGGGGATCGATATCAAGCAAAAGGTTTTTGCAGGGGATATTTCGCAGGAGCGGCTTCTTGCAAAGATCGCAGCATACAACGAAGACCAGGATATCCACGGCGTCCTGATCTTCCGGCCTCTGCCGAAGCAGTTCGACGACAAGACGATCTGCAAAGCTCTCGATTTCCGAAAGGACGTAGACGGCATCACGACCGGTTCGATGGCAGGGGTGTTCACTGGCAGCGGCGAGGGGTTTCCGCCCTGCACGGCAGAAGCCTGCATCCGTATGCTGGACTATTATGGATATGATCTTACGGGAAAGAAAGTCACGGTGTTTGGAAGAAGTCTGGTGATCGGAAAACCGGTGACGGTGATGGCCCTGGATCGCCATGCCACGGTGACAATCTGTCACAGCAGGACGACGCCGGAGGTACTGCGGGAAGCCGGGAAAAATGCAGATGTGCTGATCACAGCTGTAGGCAGGGCGAATTTTTTGACGCGGGATCTGACAGGAGAGGATCAGATCATCCTGGATGTGGGGATCAACGATGATGGTGCCGGAGGCATATGCGGCGACGTAGATCCGCAAGCCGCATCCGCAGCGGCAGCGGCCAGCCCGGTGCCGGGCGGTGTCGGCAGCGTGACCACCGCCGTTCTCATGGATCACGTGGTAACGGCCGCAGCGCGAAGCGCTTTGCAGGAAAAATAAAAGGAATGGAAAAAGGTAAAGTGTCTGCGGGCACTTGCCTTTTTTTTGCATTGCGTGTAAAATTGATGTATTATGCAGTTACTATAAAATTGCATGGAGTATGAGTAAAAGAGGGATGATGGATTGAGGAATCTTTTGATCATTCTCTGGCTGATCCTGATCGGGGTCATTGCGGTTCCCGTCTGCCTGGATTATATGAACGGCACGCCGAAGGACGATGTGCTTTCTGTGATCCAGAGGGAGACGGAGACGGATGATATCCGGGTCACGCTGGAGGAGGAAATCGGAAACAAGGCGATGTACTGTTTTCAGACGGGCAGTGATTTTGGGGCGGCAGTGTTTTCCCGGATGGGAGAGCGGTACTGCTACCAGGAGAGCACCATTGGAAACGGAGAGAAATACATTGATGTGCGGCTGGACACGGGCTGGGATGTGTACCAGTATTACGTAACGGCGGATGGAGCGCAGCAGAAGAAGATCGAGACGTACCAGGGGGTATACCGGATCTATCTGGCGGCGTTTCTGATTTTGCTGGGAGCGAGTCTGCTGCATGGTCTTTGGAATATGAGACGAAGGAATAAGAATAAAAACCAGTAAGGAGAGATATAAATCATGGAGAAGAATTTAGCAAAGACTTACGATCCGAAGGATTTTGAGGATCGCATTTATGAGATGTGGGAGTCGAACGGTGCATTCCACGCGGAAGTGGATCCCGATAAAAAGCCGTTCACCATCGTGATGCCGCCTCCTAATATCACAGGTCAGCTTCACATGGGGCACGCGCTGGATCAGACTTTGCAGGATGTTTTGACGCGGTTTAAACGTCTGCAGGGCTACAGCGCTTTGTGGCTGCCGGGAAGCGATCATGCCAGCATTGCGACAGAGGTAAAGGTAGTAGACCGGATCCGCAAGGAAGAGGGCCTGGAGAAAGAAGATCTGGGAAGAGAGGAATTCTTAAAGAGAGCCTGGGACTGGAAGAAAGAGTTCGGCGGTAAGATCACCAAGCAGTGCCGCAAGCTGGGCGATTCCTGCGACTGGAGCAGAGAGCGCTTCACCATGGACGAGGGCTGCAACAAAGCGGTCAATCACTTCTTTGTAAAGCTGTACCGCAAGGGCCTGATCTATAAAGGCAACCGTCTCATCAACTGGTGTCCGGAATGCGGGACTTCCCTTTCGGATGCCGAGGTAGAGCACGAAGATAAGAACGGCATGTACTGGTATTTCCGCTATCCGGCTGCTGACGGAGGCGAAGGTGTTGTAGTGGCTACTTCCCGTCCGGAAACCATGTTCGGCGATGTGGCTATCGCAGTACATCCGGATGATGAAAGATACAAGGATCTGGTAGGCAGGAACGTGATCCTTCCGCTGGTAGGCCGGGAGATCCCGGTGATCGCCGACCCGTACCCGGATCCGGAGAAGGGGACAGGTGCTGTTAAGATCACGCCGGCTCACGATCCTAACGACTTTGAAGTAGGACAGCGTCACGATCTTGAGAATCTTTCCTGCATCGACTTTGACGCCAGGATGAATAGTCTTGCCGGCAAGTACGAGGGAATGGACCGCTACGAGTGCCGAAAGGCGTGGGTCAAGGATCTGGATGAAGCCGGATACCTGATCAAAACAGAGGAAAAAGTCATTCCGGTAGGGGAATGTTACAGATGCCATACGGTCGTTGAGCCGATGCTTTCCGATCAGTGGTTCGTCAAGATGGAAGAACTTGCAAAGCCTGCGATCGAGGCTGCAAAGAGCGGTGCGCTGACTCATGTGCCGGAGCGTTTTGAAAAGACATATCTCCACTGGCTGGAAGAAATCCGTGACTGGTGTATCTCCCGTCAGCTGTGGTGGGGTCACCGGATCCCGGCATACTACTGCCAGGATTGCGGGGAGCTTATGGTAGAAGAAACGGCACCGCACAAGTGCAGCAAGTGCGGAAGCACCAACATCAAACAGGATGAGGACGTACTGGACACCTGGTTCTCCTCCGCACTGTGGCCGTTTTCCACATTAGGCTGGCCGGAAGAGACGGAAGATCTGAAATACTTCTATCCGACGGATGTGCTGGTAACGGGCTACGACATCATCTTTTTCTGGGTCGTAAGGATGGTGTTCTCTGCACTGGAAACCACAGGCGAAGTGCCGTTCCACCATGTATATGTACACGGCCTGATGCGCGACGCACAGGGTCGCAAGATGAGCAAGTCCCTGGGCAACGGGATCGACCCGCTGGAGATCATCGATCAGTACGGTGCGGATGCACTGCGGTTCATGCTGACCACAGGCATCACACCGGGAAATGACATGAGATTCAAGACGGACAAGCTGGAATCCGCCAGAAACTTTGCCAATAAACTGTGGAACGCATCCAGGTTCGTTATCATGAACCTGCAGGACGAAGACGGCAATTTCCGCCAGATGGCAGATCTAACGGATCTGGATAAGGCCGCGCTTCAGGATGAGGACAAGTGGATCATTTCCAGAGTCAACGACGCTACAAAATACATCACGGAAACCATGGAGAAATACGATCTGGCACTGGCCGGGCAGAGAGCATATGATCTGATCTGGAACGAGTTCTGCGACTGGTACATCGAGATCGTCAAGGGCAGACTGTACGGCGACGATGAAGAGGATAAAAAGGTGGCCAGAGCAGTCCTGGTCAAAGTCCTGAAGGATATGCTCCGTCTGCTCCACCCGTTCATGCCGTATATCACAGAAGAGATCTGGACATATCTGCCGAAGGGTGAAGCTGACGCGGACAATCCGAAGGGCTTCCTCATCAAGGAACACTGGCCTGTATACAGCGAGGATCTCTGCTTCCCTCAGGAGGCTGAGAAGCTGGAAATGGCAATGAACATCATCAAGAGCATCCGTAACATCCGTGCAGAGGCTGATGCGGCTCCGAGCAAGGCGCTACGCGCTGTCATCCTGTGCGGCGAAGGCAGAGAAAACGTAGTCAAGGCCGGTGAGCGTTACATCAAGAAACTGGCCAACATCACGGAGATCAGCTTCATCGCAAGCAAGGCGGATGTACCGGAAGAGGTGATGTCTGCAGTCGTTCCCGGTGCTGAGATCTTCATCCCGCTGGATGACATCATGGATTACGAAGCCGAGCTGGATCGCCTGCAGAAGGAAAAGAAGAAGCTGGAAGGTGAAGTGAAGCGGGTCAAAGGCAAGCTTTCCAACGAAGGCTTTGTCAGCAAGGCGCCGCAGAAGGTCGTGGAGGAAGAGAAGGCAAAGCAGGTAAAATACGAAGAAATGCTGGCCAAGGTATGCGACCGCCTGGCCATCGTAGAAAAGAAAGTAAAATAAATGATCATAGACAGAATACACGAATTTAACAGATTTGGGATGGTTCTGGGGCTTGACCGGATGGAGGAGCTTCTCCGCCGTCTGGGAAACCCGCAGGACGATCTAAAAGTGATCCACGTGGCGGGGACCAACGGCAAGGGTTCCGTCTCCAAGTACCTTGAGGAGGGGCTTAGTGCCTGCGGTTACAAGATGGGGCTTTACACGTCGCCTTATATCGAAACGTTCAACGAGCGGATCCGGTATGACGGAGCGGATATTTCCGATGAGGATCTGGAATACTACGGACAGAAGGTGGTTTCGGCTGCGGAAGCCATGGTGGCGGACGGGCTGGATTCTCCCACGGAATTCGAGGTGGTGACGGCCATCGCTTTCCTGTATTTTGCGGACAGGCAGGCGGATATCACGATCCTGGAAGTGGGGCTTGGAGGTATCGGCGATTCCACCAATGTGGTGAAAAGCCCGCTGGCAAGCGTCATCACGTCCATTTCATATGATCACATGGCGCAGCTGGGCAGCAGCCTGGCAGAGATCGCGGTCAACAAGGCGGGGATCATCAAGACAGGCTGTCCGGTGATCGCTAACGTGCCTCAGCGAGATGCTGCAAAGATCATTGCGCGCAAGGCGTATGCCATGGGAAGCCGGTTATATGACATTTCGGGCATCCGTGCGGCAGTTTCTGATGAGACGCCGTTCTCACAGAAGGTGAGCATGGAGCTTTATGAGAAGAGCTACAGTGATGTGGAGATTTCCATGGTCGGGCGTCATCAGGCGGAAAATCTGAAAACGGCGCTGGCGACTTTGGAGATCCTGCGCAAGTCAGGTGCAGTCAAGCTGGACCGCGAAGCCCTGTATGAGGGGCTGAAGCGGGCCAGGCAGCCGGGACGGTTCGAAGTGATCAGCGAGGACCCGCTGGTCATCATAGACGGCGCTCACAATGAAGCGGGGGCGCAGGCTTTGCAGGAAACCATGGCACAGCACTTTGCAGGAAAAAAGATCCTGCTCGTGGCAGGGATCCTGGCGGACAAAGAAATCGATTCAATAGTAAAGTTTCTGACGAAAATCACAGATCATATCATCGTGACGGAGCCGGACAATCCGCGAAAGCTGGCGGCAGAAAAGCTGGCGGAGCATGTGGCGGAATTTGGCGCTGCGGCGGAGGTCGTTTCGGATGTCGAGGCGGTGGTGCATCGTGCAAAGGAGCTGGCGGACGGCTACGACGTGATCCTGTTTGCGGGATCGCTGTATTTGATCGGAGATGTACGGAGGTTATGGAGAAATGAGCGAGGCGAAGAAAGGTAACAAAGTATTACTGTATTACAATGCGTATTCGGGAAGCGGCGTATTCAAGAACAACCTGGACTATATCGTAGAGCGGTGCCAGGAAGAGGGGTTTCAGGTGGTGCCGGTCCGCGCGTCAAAGGGATATGTGATCGAAGAAACGCTGGCAAATCTGGATCAGAACGAGTACGACCGTATCATTGCGGCTGGGGGAGACGGGACTATCAATATCTGCGTCAACGCCATGATCCGTCATGATATCCGGCTGCCGCTGGCACTGCTTCCGGCAGGAACGGCCAATGATTTTGCTTATTATTTTGACATCCCAAGCAGTATCGAATATCAGCTGGATATCGCTTTGGGAACAACGACCAGTCCGGCGGATGTAGGGGTGGTAAACGATCGGAATTTCGTCAATGTGGCGGCTATGGGGGCGCTGATAGATGTGAGCCAGAAGACGGATCCCAACCTGAAAAATGTGATGGGAACACTGGCTTATTATCTCAAGGCGGTGACGGAGCTCCCGCAGCTTCGTGCACTTCCGGTGACTTTGACGACGCCGGATGAGGTGATGGAAGAAGAAATCTATTTCATGGTCGTGATGAATGGGGAATCAGCCGGAGGTTTCCGGAAATTATCGCCGCAATCGTCTATCAACGATGGAAAGCTGGACGTGATCGCCTTTCGTAAAATGCCTATCGTAGAACTAGGACCGCTTCTTTTCGAGGTGGTCAAGGGCAGACACCCGAAGAATAAAAACGTTTTGTCTTTTCAGACGGAAAAACTGCGCATAGAATCGCCGGAGGATATCAGCACCGATATCGATGGCGAACATGGAGAAAAGCTGCCGCTGGAATTCAGTGTGCTGCACAACAGATTGGAGGTGTTTGTGTCTCCGGACGCAATTCATTATGATGGATTCTAATAACAAACCGAACTATGTAATTACAACGACAGACGACTACGAACGGCTTGTACCGTTTTTCGTAGCCAACGACCTGGAATTCCCTGATGAAGAAGATTACGAGGTGCCGACGGATCTCGTTCAGTGCTGGAAGGTGACCGAAGGTGCACAGCCGGAGCCTGATGAGGATTCGGCGGAATACAAGACTGACTGCCACCGCCTGATCGGAGGCTTCGTTCTGGCAGAAAGACAGGGCGAGTTCATCGTGGACGGCATCGCCGTGGATCCGGAATACCGAAAAGAAAAGCTGGGAAAAGCCCTGCTGGATCTGGGGATCGCAGAAACGAGAAAACGCGGCGGTAAAAGAATTTTCCTCGTGGCCCGCGCACCGGGATTTTTTAGAAAATCCGGATTCGTCACCGTGCCGCGGGAGGAAGCACCAAACTTCTTCGAGTGCCTCACCTGCCCGCAGTACGGTGTGGACTGCCACCCGGAAGTGATGCGGCTGGATCTGTAAGGAGAGCTCTGATCTCATTTTATTTCTCATGCATATTCCCTCGGCTCCTGCGCATATATTCTACCAGACCACAATCTGGAGGATCAAAGAATGGAATATTTTGGGGAGGAAAACCGGGTCCATCTGTCGGGGAGAATACTGACAGCACCGGTTTTTAGTCATAAAACCTACGGAGAAGCTTTTTATCTGATGATGCTGGGAGCGTTTCGCAAAAGCGGCCGTGAGGATCGCATCCGTCTGATCGTTTCCGAGAGGATCCTGGGCGGCAGATCACCTCAGGAAGGAGATCTTGTGGACCTGTACGGACAGATCCGAACATACAACCGGGAACTAAACGGTAAAAATCATCTGGAAATCAATGTGTTCGTCAGGGAACTGTACTATTGGGGCGAAGAGCATCCGGACGGGGTTTTCAACGGGTACGGCAGCTTTTCTTATTGCAACGAGATATCTTTAGAAGGTTTTTTATGCAAAGTTCCCGTCAGGCGTACGTCTCCGCTGGGCCGTGAGATCTGCGACCTGATGCTGGCCGTTAACCGGCAGTACAATAAATCCGACTATATCCCGGCAATCGCCTGGGGCCGCAACGCTGTCTACGCTGCAACACTCGCAGTGGGAGAGAAGATCTTTGCAGAAGGACGGCTGCAAAGCCGGGAATACCGAAAATACAGCGATGACGGGATCGCAGAGATCCGAACCGCCTACGAAGTCTCCATCGGAAGGTTGGAGAGGGTGGAGTAGACAAAATCAAGCCGGAGTAACACTCTGTAGGATACCGATATGGATGTATCATTTTAAAATTAGAGCTATATTCTATCCGGAAAATGTGTTACTATACTAGTGATAGATATTAAATTGAATATATCTAAGAACCCCTTAGAAATTTGCACCGTTTGTTTACAGCGGTGCAAATTTCGTTTTTGATGCAATCGTAGGTCAGGTGTTCTGGTAACAGAAAGCAGTCCACCAATAGGTAGGAATAATATGGTAATTATAAGTACATCCCACCCGAAGCATGTGATAAGATAAATGTATAAAATACTACATGAGGTGCATGTATGAACCATGCACAGAGAGAAAAGGAGTCGAACTATGATGACCAGGTATTTGAATTTGGGCGGGAATTCGAATGTAAAAGAGTTTTTTATTGGAGAGGATTATATCGATGTAGTGTTTAAAGACAGATCGATCTATCGGTATTCTTATGCGAGTGCAGGACGTGAGCACGTGGATCACATGAAAATTCTGGCACAGGTTGGATCGGATTTGAATTCCTACATTAAGGAAAATGTCCTCGAGAAGTATGAAAAGAAGGGCTGGATATGAATAACAGCAAGGTTTTGAGCACTATTGGTATTTTTATTATAGCTCCAATGATGATGTTTGCATATATAACGGGGCCAGGTCCTGATAAAGGATATGATCGCTGCCCGGATGGATATGAGCCTCACCTGTATAAAAATGGACTCTGTCTTTACGAAAGCATATCGATGCGGCCCTCTGCAAATGCTGCGTCGGAATCTGACTCGGAGACGGAAGAGGACGAAATAGTTACTATGACACATGCGCAACTGGAGGAGTTCGTACAGAGAGAAGTAACGAACGATCCCTTTATTTATGGTGTCGTTTCCCAAAGGGATTACAATAAACTGAAAACCAGATACGATGCGCAGAAGCTTCGTATGGAGCTGCTTAAAAGAAGAAACGCCAATTCATGGGTAGGGATTCCAATCACAGCATTAATCGGTGTGCTATGCTGCCGCAAGATATACAAAATGTATAATAAATAGCGTTGAAAAGAGATTTGAGCAAATACATAACGGCTCAGATCTTTTTTTTTATGTTTTTATAGCATAAAAATCCCTGCTTCATATTTGCACCCCATATCAAAATGTGGTAAGATGAAATGTATTTATTGCAAAACAAAATGATACAGAGAAGAATCTATGAAAAAAAATCTACCTCGAAAAGGAAAAGGCATTGCATTTAATGTAAGCATGCTCTATATCATGAATATTGCAAAGCTGGTTTTTCCGCTGATCACACTTCCGTATTTAACGCGAGTGCTGTCAGTGGATTGTTACGGCGTTGTTTCATATGTGAAGGCGACCATGGTGTATGCTCAGCTTGTTGTAGATTTTGGATTCATGCTTTCCGGGGTCAAAGCTATTACAGAAGCACGAGAAGACAGGGAGCTGGTAGGCAGGATCACGGGGAATGTGATACTGGCGAAGGTGATGCTGTCTATCGCATCTCTGGCGGTTATCGTAACGGCAGCGCTTTTTATTCCGATCTTGCGAGAGAATATGCTATATACGATACTGGCATTTATTCCGATCGCACTGTCGACACTTTTGCTGGAATTCTTATTCCGAGGGCTTGAACTGATGCACATCATCGCAGCTCGATATGTGCTGATGAAATCCATTTCGGTAGGACTGACCCTTGTACTTGTAAAAGGTGACAGCGATATTTTATGGATCCCGATCCTTGATATTTTAAGTTCTTTGGTTGCGATCATACTGACTTTACGGGAAGTCAGGAAGCTGCGCATCAAAATCAGTTTTGTGGAATCGATAAAAGGCAGCTGGAATTCCTTAAAAGTTTCCAGCATCTATTTCGTTTCGGAAGCGGCAACCACCGTATTTGGTGCATTAAATACGATTTTAGTCGGCATTTTTATGGATAAGGCGGATGTTGCTTACTGGGCAGTCTGTCTGCAGCTGGTTTCTGCCGTCCGAGCCATGTATACACCGATCAACAACGGGATCTATCCGCAGATGATCAAAACGAAAGATCTAAGCATCATCAAATGCGTTGTAAAGATTTTTCTGCCGCTGGTCGTTGCCGGCTGTCTGATCGTTGTGCTTTTCGCAGAGCCGATCTTAGTGATCGCAGGTAGTGCAAAGTATGCTGCCGCAGCACCGATCATGCGCTGTCTGGTGCCGGTATTGTTCTTTAGTTTTCCGGCAATGCTGCTTGGCTGGCCGACCCTAGGTGCGATCAATAAAGTAAAGGAAACGACCAAGACTACATTGAGCGCAGCAGTTGTACAGATCGCTGGCTTGATAATTCTAGGAATCACAGGTCATTTTCAGATCATGCTTGTTGCATCCTTAAAAAGTTTTACGGAAATGTGTCTGATGTCTTTCCGTTTGAGGTACTGCTGGAAGTATAGAAATGAATTCAATAGAGTGAATGACAGGGAAGGAGAGAAGTAGATGATTTTGCAGCATGCCTATCGTCCGATTTTAAATTTCTTTTATGATAAAATAACTTTTCGATTGAATGACAGAACGAGAAAAATTATATTGTTTGTATGTTTTTTTGCTATCTTTGCAGCGCAGTTCACATCACAATATATTTTTAAGTTTGATGGATTTAATCGTGGAATACGAGATTATTTTATTTGCCTGATGATGGGTATCATCATTCTTGTCAGTGTAGATCGAAAACTGGAAATTGTGAAATGGAATTTATGGACATACATTCCTTTTACGGTAACGGGCTTATTGCTCTTGATCGCTTCTCTGGATCATGAAATGGGACCCGCTTACCAGGCTTTCCCACTGGCTATGCTGGTCGCTTTTATGTGTCTGTTCTATGTCTGGGGAAATCGAAGGGATTATGAAGTGCTGTTTGATGCGGCGGCAGGGGCATATACTTTGTTTACCGCAATTCTTTTAGTAGTGTGTTTCATAAAATATCCGGCGGAATCTTCCAGTTATTTATCATATGATTTGCAGTATGCACCATTTGGTATCAACCCCAATGGGACAACTAAAGTATTTATAACAGGTATAGTAGCAGGGATGTATTTGCTGGTGAAGTCGCTCCCAAAAGTTTTATTCATAGGAATCGGTCTTGTTGTTGGCGGTTCTGCGATTACTGTAATACTGACAAAATGCAGAGCAGGGGAAATCATACTGATTTTATTATGCGTTTTGATTATCGTGTATGGTATTATGAGATTGCAGAAGGCAGGGGAAAATCGTAAAGCCGCCGTACAGAAAGGTGTTGCAGGTATTCTACTAGTTTTGTCTGGATGCATTATTGCCTGGGTGATGCTATTTTCAATAGGGAACACGGTGTTAAAAGATAAGTCTCAAAATAATTCTGAAGTACAATCAACGTATGAAATTTCATCAGGCACAGTGGAAGAAAGCAGAACAGATGAAGAAAACATCACAAGACAGGATAAAATCAATCAGAAGCTGGGAGCTTCCATGAACGAACTGTATCAAAACCCTAAGATTCAACAGATGGATCGTTTCATGGCAGGTAGACTATCTATCTGGAATGTATATTTTCAAAACATGACCTGGCGTGGCAGTAGTGAATTGATGTTCTACGACACAGAATATGCACATAACCAGTATATTGAACTGTCTTATAAAGCAGGGATTCCGACAGGAATCATATATTTGCTTTTTAACTTGATTGCAGGGATTATGGCGCTGGTATTATTTTTTAAACGTAAAGATGCAGTAGGATTGGTGATGCTTTCCGCGTTCCTTATGTTTTTTACGATTTCCATGCTGGATACAGGTATTCTCCCGTTTGAGAGAGGATTTATCTTCTTGTACTATATCGTATTGACGCCACTGTTCGTTAAAAAACGAGAGAAATCGAGAGTATAGCAGATTAATAAAAGAAGACCTTGCAGATCATTCCTACAAGGTCTTCTTTTTTCTCGTTCTTCTTTTGTTCTTTAGGTGGTCAAAAATAAAGTTTACGATGTCTTCTGTTTCATGTTTGCTGCCGGTATAGATATATTTGTGCAGGAATTTATCCACTCTTCTTCGATCGGCACCTTCATCTCTGGAAGCGATCCTTTCGAATACCAGTCGTGGGTATGGTTCCATTGGACCAGGTATTTCTGCTTTATAATCCATGTAGACTTCTCGCGCCTTCATGTATTTCTCATAATCATATGTGTAGAAATAAAGCGGTATGTTCAGGAGAGCTGCTTCATAGATGATGCAACTGTAATCACTGATTACGATGTCACTGATGTAGAGCATGTCTTCTGAAGAAAACTCCGTATCCAGGATCGCCCGACCAGGATTAAAGTTCGTTAAGTTTGTGTTTGGGTGTACTTTTATAATCAGATTATAGTTGTCGTAATCTGCGGCCTGGCATATGGATCTAAGCGCACTCATAAACAACTCGTCGTTTACTTTGCGAAATGTTGGAACATAGAGAATGTTTTCTTTTGTCGCAAGCTCCGGATAGATTTTAAAAATCTTTTGTAAAGTATCGTTTCGATGATCTTCATCCTTTAAAAGCTCCATTCGAGGAAGAGGGAGCGTTACGATTTTATCGAGCGGATAATTAAAGCCCTCTGCCAGATGTTCTTTGTATCCATCACCTGCTGCTAAAATATAATCGTAATTTGCATGCATTTTCATGAGTTTGGCAAGTTTGGAAGAGCTGCCTTCCGGCTTATCCAGGATACTGTAACCGAACTTTTTCATTGTCCCGACAGAATGCCACATCTGGATGACCAGCAGACTTTTTTTGTGGTGAAGAACACTGACAGCAATGCAGTAAGAATCCAGAATAGCTACATCTGACGTTGCCAGATGATACATCTGAACGAGCATATGCAGCCCATAGTCTATGGCGGATTCGTGATCTTTGATATTCAACTTTTTACAAAGCATGATCGTTTCATAATCCGGGTGGAGTTCTTTGATCTTTTTCTCAAGCATGGTGAAATCAACGGAAGGAGAGTCACCTTGCCGGCTGAGGAAAACGATTTTTTTCTGCTGTGGAAGCAGCTTCATGAAGCAGTAGATCAAATTCAAAATAAGGATCCCTGCTCGTATAATCAGACTCATAAACAACCTCCTGTCTGTTGAGATTATAGCAAGAAAACGTTGTTTTTTCAACATTTTTATGATACTATTATTGAGATTGACAGGAGATTTGTTATGGTAGGAAATACAAATTTATTTGTAATTACGAAAATCTGGTGGGAACGTATTTTCCTTCACATTGAAATTTTGTCATCCAGGCAGGATGTATCTTTTTACCTAAAGAACCCCGGCTATGCTCCGATCAAACTGGAAAGCAGGCAGGAAGAGGGGTGTACTTTTCTTACTTTGAATATCACTTGTGTCAGCGAGCGCAGCTTTTTAGAAAACGGCAGATGGCAGATCGCTGCGGTTTCTGCGGACGGTATCGAGACACTCTGCACTATTGATGCACATACTTCGTATCAGCTGGATTCGCTGTCACGTACTTTTCGTTACGCACAGGATCAGATGGCATATACTATGACTTTTGGTATTGCTTCGGAAGATGATGCGAATTTGATTTTTTATCTGGATAGTTATTTCATGATCGAAAACAGACGATGGCGTCAAAGGCGTTACGTTCGTGAAGTTCGTACTGCAAAGGAAAAGGCAAAGCGCTTTTTCATGTATGCTGCGATCCTTATGATCCGCTGCTATTATCATGTGCTTTACGCAGTAACGCCAAAAAACGGCACACGTGTTATGATCATGAGTGAAACGAAAGATGTCTTGTGGGGCAATCTGAAATATATCGATACACGCATCAGAGAACGGAATCTGGATCAGAAGTTTAAAATAACATATTCTTACAGAAGTGCTGCAGGGAGGCATCAAAGCGGAAAAGATATTTTTAGCTGGATGAAGGTGGTAACAAAGATTGCCCGGCAGGATGTGATCTTTGTTGATGATTATGCTCCGGTGTTCGGGTTTTTTAAGCTGGGGCGAAAAACGAAGCTGATCCAGGTATGGCATGCTGGAGAAGGATTTAAATCCGTAGGATACAGTCGCTTCGGCAAGGACGGCAGCCCGTTTCCGGATGGTTCCTGCCATAAACAATATACCCATGTCATTACAGGATCGGAGCATTTGATCGATGTGTTCCACGAGGTATTCGGAATTGAAAAAGAAGCTTTTTATCCTGTGGGTATGCCGCGCATGGATGGGTTTCTGGATCCTGAAGTGATCGATGAGTTTAAGGACGATTTTTATACGAAGTATCCTGAATTGCAAGAGAAAAAAATCATTCTGTTTGCTCCGACATATCGCGGTGCAGAACAAAAATATGCCTATTATGATTATTCTAAACTGGATTTCCAGAGAATATATGATTTTTGCCAAAAAGAAGATGCTGTTTTCTTGATAAAGATGCATCCATTTGTGAAGACGCTGCCGGAAATCCCTGATTTTTTGCAGGATCGTATCTGGGAATTCAGCAGATTTCCGGATATCAATAAGTTGTATTATGTGACAGATCTTCTGATCACGGATTATTCTTCTAACTACTTTGAATATGCATTATTGCAGAGACCTGTTGTATTCTATACTTACGACAGGGAGTTTTATGAACTGACACGAGGTGTGCACCGGAGCATTTTAGAGAGCGCCCCGGGAAAGGTCTGCGATACCTTTGATCAGTTGATGGAATGCCTGGAACAGAAAGATTTTGAAACCGAGAAGATCATCCAGTTTGCAAAGGACAATTTTGGCGGATATCGTGGCGATGCATCAGATCGAGTAATCGATGAGATCCTGCTGCAGGAGGAATAGAACATGAAAAACATTGCGATCATATTTGCAGGCGGGAGCGGAGCTCGTATGGGATCCGGACTTCCGAAGCAGTTTATCGAAGTAAATGGAAAACCTATCATTATTCACACGCTGGAAATTTTTGAAGAGCATCCGGCAGTGGATGCTATTTATGTAGCATGCAAGGAAGACTGCATCTCGCGTTTACAAAAATTAGTCAAGCGTTTTCTGATCAGCAAGGTGAAGGATATCGTGCCGGGCGGAGCAACGGGGCAGGATTCGATCTTGAATGGTTTGCGAGCAGCCTGTGAGGGGGAAGGACGGGATAATATCGTTATGATCCATGACGGTGTGCGCCCATGCATTACAGCGGAAGTGATCGAAGCTAATTTGAGAAGTGTCAGAGAACATGGATCGGCAGTGACCTGCACCAAGTTTTTTGAAACCCCTATTATCAGCCATAGTGGAAACGTGGTGGAAGAGTCTCCGGATCGCAGTTCGTTCTATACCGCACAGGCACCACAGAGCTTTTGGCTTGGAGATGTACTGCAGGCACACGACCAGGTGCGAGAGACGAATCCTTTTTATGAGGGAATTATCGATACTTGTACCTTGATGCGTTCTGTCGGGAAAGAAGTTCATCTTGTGGAAGGGAACAGAGGCAATATCAAGGTGACGACGCCGGAGGATCTGTATGTATTCCGTGCAATGCTGGAGTATAAAGAGACGCAGCAGGCACTAGGCCTGGCTCCGGGAGAGATCGCACAGAATTTAAAGAAATAGAGGACAGCTATGAACCATATTTTACAGGAAGATGCACGAGACATATTAAAACAAGACATCAGCTGGGGGAAATTTGACGGTAAGCGCATCCTGGTAACGGGAGCCAGTGGTATGCTGGGAAGCTACATCAGCAGGACGATCCTTCAGTGGAAAGAGATTTCTGGAAATGATCTGGAACTGTACGCATTGGTACGCCATCCGGAAAAGCTGCCGGAGGATGTTCGAGATCAGGTCAAGGTGCTCCGTCAAAGTGTAGCAGAGCCAATCCAAACGGATGTGGATTTCCATTATATCATTCACGCAGCCAGCCCGGCCAGTCCACTGATCATGCGGGAAGATCCGGTGGGGACGATTGCTGCAAATACTTTGGGTGCTTATTACACCCTGGATCTGGCACGCAGAAGTCATGCAGAGGGGTATCTGTTTATTTCTTCTCGTGAAATCTATGGACAGCCCTACGATGATCAGAAAGAATTTACGGAAGATAGCTATGGGTTTGTAGACCCCCTTTCCCCGCGCTCCTGCTATCCGGAGGGCAAGAAAGCTGCTGAAACCATGTGTGCATCCTTCGCACAGCAGTATGGACTCAATGTTAAGGTGGCACGCCTGGCGCATACTTATGGCCCGGGAATGTCCGTAGATGACGGTCGTGTTCAGGCGGATTTTCTGGGAGATGTGATAAACGATAGAAATATCGTAATGAAGAGCGAAGGAAAACCGATTCGAACATATACCTATGTCAGCGATGCCGTAGCTGCTATATTTCGGATTTTGCTGGATTCCGATGAAATGGTTTATAATATATCCAGCCCGGAATCCACTGTATCTATTCGCCAGCTGGCAGAAACACTGGCAGATGCTTATGAAGACCGTGGCATTCAGGTGGTGATGGATCTGCCAAAAGAAACGAAAGATACTGGAGCAGCACCGTTTACCCTGGGGATCCTTAACAGTGATCGCCTGCATAATATTGGATGGCAGCCTCAGTATTCTCTGAAAGAAGGCTTGATGCGAACGGTGCAGTATCTGGAGAATAAATAAAATCAATAGAAAGCGAGTTGTTATGATCGTAGAAAAATTATATATTCCAATCCTGAATTTTATATATAAGCATACCTTAGGTTTGTCCCAGAGAACACGGTCAATACTGATGTATAGTTGTTTAACCATTATTATTGTATCGACCTATTTTTATCAGGCTAAGCGTTTTTTTCTATACGATTATCCGGCCATGCTGAACAGCTTTATAGGCACATGCGCATTTATAGGATTTCTTATTGTCAGTATTGATCGAAAAATAGAAATGGTAAAAATACGATCCTGGCTCATGTATGTCCTGATGCTTTGTGGTATTGTGATCGTGGCTTCAGGGATCCATCATTACATAGGATACAGTTATATTTTAATGGGACTTTTTATGACGTTTCTTATGCCACCATTTATTATCGTATGGTGCTATCGTCGAGACTTTGACACCTTGTTTCGGTGTATTGCAATCATAGGAGTGCTTTGCTTTATTTGCTATTATTTTGTAAATATGATTTGTGCACCAGCGGGGATGGATGATACCTTTTGGGGAAGATATGGGGGAATTGCCGCGGATCCTAACGGAGTGGCAAAATCTGCTGTGGCATCATGCGTTTGCGGAATTTATTTACTGATCACCTGGACTGGGCGCAAGAAAATCTGGATGATTCCAATCATCTCCGCATCAATTGGAATGACACTAATGACTGTTTCCAGGGCAAATATGATCGCTTTAGGGTGCATTTTGATTTGGGGAATGATTTGTGGAATCAAGTATTGTTATCATTATAGAGAAAGGATTCTGATCAAACGGATCGTTTTGTATGTACTTTTCTTAGTTGTACTGATTCCTGTATTTCTAAACGGTCTTCAATTAAAAAATGTATTGGAAAAAGAAACAACAAAAACGGTTTCAGAGACTCAGGTTGTGACTAGCGTAGATTCGACGGAGGCATCGTCTTCCAGTGTTGAAGTGGACAAAGTGATTGAGCAAAGAATGCAGCAAGGGAAAACCGGAGATAATGGAATTGACCTCAACACTGCCTCGTCTGGTAGAATTGCACTTTGGTGGACGTGCCTGCAGAAGAGCTCTTTGGTTGGTAATGATATTGGGAATGGGGCTATTATCGTTCCTGATGCAGGTCGGCCATATTATCACACACATAATACAGTTTTAGAATTGTTGCTGCGGTCAGGAGTATTTGCTAGTGGGTTGTTCTTTATTTTAGAACTATATTGTGCGTACTGGATTTTGCGATGCGTTTTTTCAAGGGGAATAAATACATCTTATGAACTCTTTGCAGTAATGGCTATTACTGCTTTTGGAATCGCATCGCTGTTTGATATCGTTGTACTGCCATTTGCTAAGCAGACAGTGGCTATGTTTTACTTAAGCCTTCCGTGTGTTATGTGCTTAAAAGATAGTGTAAAGGTGGAGAATAAGTAGTTGAGAAACATCATCGACAAAAAACTCCTGAAATTCATCCTGGTCGGCATCGTCAATACCCTGGTGGGCACCGCCATCATGTTCGGGCTGTACAATCTGGCAGGCTGCTCCTACTGGGTATCGTCAGCAGCGAATTACGTTATCGGAAGCATACTCAGTTACGTGCTCAACAAGAAGTTTACGTTCCAGCATCGGGGGCGGATCGCTCAGAGCGCATTGCGATTCACCGGAAACATAGCGGTGTGCTATCTGCTGGCATATGGGATCGCTAAACCGGCAGTCCGGGCGATCCTGACAGGCGCAACACAGCAGGTACAGGAAAATATAGCGATGCTGGCAGGAATGATCTTATTTACGGGATTCAATTATCTGGGACAGCGGTATTTTGTTTTTGGAGAAAAGAATGAAGAAAAAACATCGAATAGACCACAGGTTTAAAACAGAATACGAGAAATGGTGTCTGCTGCCGGATCTGACGGAAGAGGAACGTAAGCTGCTTGTTTCTATGACGGAAGAAGAACAGCAAGAATGCTTTTACCGCCAGGTTCCTTTTGGCACGGCAGGCATGCGCGGCAAAGTCGGCTTGGGATCAAACAGGATCAACCGCTATACGATAAGGCTTGCAGCATGGGGCATGGCGCAGATTCTGGGGGAAGGGAAAAAAGTTGCCATTGCCTACGATACGAGACTGGATTCAAAAAACTTTGCAGAGGAAGCGGCCAAGGTTTTGGCGGAAGCTGGTCTTAAAGTCCTTATATTTGACCGATATTCCCCGGTCCCTCTCCTGTCCTATACGGTAAGGGAGCTCCACTGCGACGGAGGCATCGTAATCACAGCGAGCCATAATACGAAAGCATATAATGGCTTCAAAACGTATGAAGCATCCGGTGCTCAGATGGGACCGAACAAGACAGAAGAAATCTTTCGCTGGATGCTGAAAAAGGCGGATCCATTGGATGTTCCGCACTGTGATGATCTGGCACAGGAGAACATCGAGTGGATCGGCGAGGAAATCGCAGAGAAGTTTACCAACGCTGCTGCGGATTGCAGCAAACTGAATGATAGTTCTGCAAAGAAAGATCTGAGTGTTGTATATACGCCGCTCTTTGGATCGGGTCGTGATTTTGTCCTGGACGCACTAGAAAAAGATGGATTTTCCCAGGTGCATCTTGTGAAAAAGCAGGCCGGATTCGATGGGAAGTTCCCTGGACTTCGAAAGCCGAATCCGGAAGAGCCGGAAGTGTTTCGCATTGCTGAGCGGGAGGCTTTGGAGGAACATGCAGATCTTATGATCGCAACAGATCCCGACAGTGACAGGATCGGGGCAGGTGTGATCCAGGACTCAAAAGCATTTTTCTTTACCGGGAATCAAATCGGAGCTCTGCTGGCAGATTTCCTCAGCAGACAAGGCAGCGTGAAAGGAAAAATAATGGTGACTACCGTTGTGACTGGGGATTTAGGCTCGCGGATCGTGACTTCCCGAGGAGCAACTGTGATCCACACGCTGACAGGATCCAAGTTTGTATGTGAGGAAATGAATCATATGGAAGCGGGAGAATTCCTGCTGGGATATGAGGAAAGTCACGGCTATATAGGCGGGATGCATATCCGGGATAAAGACGGGGTGCTGGCAGCTATGCTCATCTGCGAAACGGCAGCGTGGCACAAGACGCAGGGAAGAACTTTGCTGGATGCGCTGGAGGACCTTTATCAGAAGTACGGCTACTACATAGATGAGCAGGATTCTTTCGTATTCGAGGGAGCGAAAGGTGCAAAGGAGATGCAGAAGATCATGGCACGTCTGCGCAGCCGTAGAGGATCGGTGTTTGCACCGCTTGGGAAACCGGACAAGATACTTGATTATGAAAAGGGAGTAGACGAGCTGCCTCGATCCAACGTTCTGAAGTTTTTCTTCCCCAACGGATCCTGGGTCGCGGTGCGGCCGTCCGGGACAGAACCGAAGATCAAATTTTACTACTGCATACGAGGAAAAGATCAAAGGCAGGCGGAGGATCTGTATGAAGCAGTGCAGACTTCCGTGGAGGAATTCTTAAGAACCTTTTAATTTTAGTCATCTTCACACAACTTTTACAGTGGGAGGGCTCCCGGTTATTGCAAGGAAGCGCTTCTATTGATATAATGGACTGTAACATGAAAGGAGCACTACTACTCTATGAATGATAACAGAAGATATGACAATGATCGCAGCAGGGAATCCAGAGCCAGGCAGGACGCCTATCAGGAATATCTCAGCCTGCGGGAACATAACGAGGATCGAGGAAGCTATGTCAAGGATGATACTTTATATGGCTCCTACATTCCCAACCGGTCGGGAAACCGTCGGCAGCATCAGCCCTCGCAGGAATTTGACAGTTCCGGCGGATTTCATACATCTGTAGAAGATACGCCGTACGGAGTATCGAAGATGCGTCAGCAGAGACAGTCTGCTGCAGAGGAAATCGACGACCGTAAACCTATCGCCAGAAAAGGCAGAGTCAATAAAGCTGACAAGCTGACCCGCGCTGAGAAAAAAGCGCGCAAGAAAGCACAGAAAGAAGATGCTTTCTTCGCAGACGGCGGAAACGGTGGAAACGGCGGAAATGGATCCGGTGGAGACGGCTTTGACGGCGGTTCCAAAAAAAGAAAGAAGAAAAAGAAAAAAGGACGCGGTCTGAAGATCGCGTTGATCATCGTATTGATCCTGGTTCTGGGGATCGGCGGGGTCATCGCAGCAGGGCTGACGGTAGTAAAGAATACACTGGATAACGTAGGTCGGATCGAACTTGATCCGGATCTCATCGGCATCAACCCGCAGGTGGATTCCGATCTGAGAAACTACCGCAATATCGCCCTTCTGGGGATCGATGCCAGAGATATGAGCAGCGACGAGAACGTACGAAGCGATGCTATCATCGTTGCCAGCATCAACAAGGAAACCAACGAGATCAAGATGTTCTCCATCTATCGTGACACCATGCTGGATCTGGGAGATAATTCTCCGGGACTGGATAAGGTGACTCACGGATATTTCTACGGCGGGCCGACCAAGATGTTGTATGCCATCAATAAGAACCTGGATCTCAACGTCAAGGAAGTGGTAGTCGTGAACTGGAAATCCGTTGCGGATACAGTCGATGCCCTGGGCGGACTGGATATCAACATCAAAGACTCCGAGATCAAGGAAATGAACAAATACATCCAGGATACCTATAAGAATATCGGTGGTTCCAATGCTAAGATCGAGACCGCCGGCAAGCAGACTTTAAACGGCAACCAGGCCGTTACCTATGCCCGGATCCGTAAGGATTCCGTGGATGGAGATTACCGGCGAAACGAGCGTATGAAGATCGTGGTCAAGGCAGCGTTCAAGAAGGCGGCCAAGATGGATACCAAGGCACTGAAGAAGATCTCCAATGAGATCCTGCCGGAGATCAAGACCAACATGTCTTCTGCCGATATGATGGATATGGTCCTGAAACTCAATTCCTATGAGATGACCGACAGCGTGGGCTGGCCGTACGATGTGGGAAGCTGGAGCAGTGGCGGCTGGTACGGACCTCCGGTGACTCTGAGCAGCAATGTGACCAAGCTCCACGAGCAGTTCTTCGGTCAGGAAGGGTATACTCCGACGCAGGATGTACAGAATATCAGCAAGAGGATCTCAGCCAAGACAGGGCTGTATTAAATATAAAAGGGGAAATTATGAAGGATAAGACGAAATTACTGATTTTATTCGGCGGAGTCTCCTCGGAACACGAGGTTTCGAGGGTGTCGGCTTCGTCGATCCTCACCCATATCAATGGGGAAAAATATGAGATCTATACGGTGGGAATCACGAAGGAGGGGAACTGGTTTTTGACAAGTTCCCCTGCTGTTCGTATCGGTGACGGCTCCTGGGAGCAGGATCCTGCGAATAAAAACGTGGCTCTTTCCTTAGATCGAGCCAGTCGCGGGCTGGTTGTGCTGGAAGATACGGAAGCTGTGAAGAAGATATCCATCGATGTGGTTTTCCCGGTGCTTCACGGCAGAAACGGAGAAGATGGCAGGATGCAGGGTCTTCTGCAGATCGCGGGGCTTCCGTTCGTAGGTTCCGATACCATCTCATCGGCAGCTTCCATGGATAAAGCCATCACCAAGGTCATGGTGGAAGAGGCCGGAGGTATCAGTCAGGCGGACGCTGTTCTGATCTATCATCAGCGTTATGCAAAGGATCCATACGGAGAACTTTTGGGCATCACATCGTACTTCAACGATACGTATCCGCTTTTTGTAAAACCGGCTAACGCCGGTTCCTCCGTAGGCATCAGCAAGGTGAAGAACGCGGAAGAGCTGCCGAAAGCCCTGGAAACAGCTTTTGCAGAAGATGACAAGGTACTGGTGGAGGAAGCGATCACAGGTCGTGAGATCGAGGTTGCAGTGCTGGGTAACGAAGAGCCGGAGGCATCGTGTATCGGCGAGATCTTTGCAGCAAACGAATTTTATGATTACAATGCGAAATATGAAAATGACGCATCGAAAACAGCCGTCGTAACGGATCTGGACCCTAAGAAGGAACAGGAAATCAAGGATACGGCGGTCAAGATCTACCGGATCATGGGCTGCCGCGGACTTGCCCGTGTAGATTTTTTCTTAAAAGACAGCGGCAGAGTAGTGTTCAACGAAATCAACACGCTGCCGGGCTTTACCAATATCAGCATGTATCCGCAGCTTTGGGAAGCCTCCGGCATCCCGTACCCTGATCTGATCGACCGGCTGATCGAGCTGGCGCTGGAACAATAGATTTGCAGAATACGTAAGAAGAGGAGAGGAAGAAAATGGCGAAGGAAAAAATAAATTTTGAAGATGAACAGGTAAGATTATGCTATCGACACACGACGTCCCACATTCTGGCTCAGGCCGTGAAGAAACTGTGGCCGGATGCCAAGCTGGCTATCGGACCTGCGATCGATAACGGATTTTATTATGACTTTGATATGGAGCACAAACTCAACGATCAGGATCTTCTGAAGATCCAGAAGGAAATGAAGAAGGTGATCCAGGCCAACTATACGCTGGAACGCTTCGAGCTGCCGCGGGAAGAAGCCATCAAGTTCATGGCTGACAAGCACGAGGATTACAAGGTGGAGCTGATCGAAGACCTGCCGGAGGACGAAGTCATTTCTTTCTATCAGCAGGGAGATTTTGTAGATCTCTGTGCCGGACCGCATATGGCAAGCACCGGACAGATCAAGGCTGTGAAGCTGCAGAGCGTAGCGGGTGCTTATTGGAGAGGCGACGTGAAGCGCAAGATGCTCCAGAGAATTTACGGGACGTGTTTCCCGACGCAGGCGGAACTGGACGAGTACCTGCAGCGTCTGGAAGAAGCCAAGAAGAGAGACCACCGGAAGATCGGCAAGGAAATGGATCTGTTCGCCCTGTATGAAGAAGCTCCGGGATTCCCGTTCTTCATGCCGAAGGGTATGATCATCCGCAATGAACTGGAGAACTTCTGGAAGACGGAACACAGAAAACGCGGATACGAAGAAATCAAGACGCCGCTCATCATGAACGAGCATCTGTGGAGAACTTCCGGTCACTGGGATCATTATAAAGAAAATATGTATTTCACTAAGATCGATGGAGAAGACTACGCCATCAAGCCGATGAACTGTCCGGGTTCACTGCTGGTGTACAAGCGCAAGATGTGGTCTTACCGTGACTTCCCGATCCGCATGGGTGAACTGGGACAGGTACACCGTCATGAGCTTTCGGGAGCACTTCACGGACTGATGCGTGTGCGGACGTTCACACAGGACGATGCTCATATCTTCATGCTGCCGGAACAGATCAAGGATGAAGTCATCGGCGTTGTAAAGTTCATCGACGACGTTTACAAGATGTTCGGATTCACGTATCACATAGAGCTGTCCACTCGTCCGGATGATTCCATGGGAACAGACGAAGAATGGGAAGCAGCAGAATCCGCATTAAAAGAAGCTATGGAAAGCATCGGCGTACCGTATGTGATCAACGAAGGCGATGGCGCATTCTACGGTCCGAAGCTGGACTTCCACCTGGAGGATTCTATCGGCAGAACGTGGCAGTGCGGTACGATCCAGCTGGATATGCAGATGCCGCAGCGCTTTGATATCACCTACGTAGGATCCGACGGAGAGAAGCATCGCCCGGTCATGATCCATCGCGTTATCTTCGGATCCATCGAAAGATTCATCGGTATCCTCATCGAGCACTTTGCAGGAAAATTCCCGCTCTGGCTGGCGCCGGTACAGGTGAAGCTGCTGACGGTAACAGAGAAGTACTCCGACTATGCGCTGAAGATCGCGCAGCAGTTCGAAGAAGCCGGACTGCGTGCGGAAGCCGATATCAGAAACGAGAAGATCGGTTACAAACTGCGTGAAGCCAGAAACGAAAGAAATCCATATATCTGCATCATCGGAGAAAAGGAAGTCGAGGGCGATTACCTGACGGTCCGCAACAACAAGACTGGCGAACAGTTTGAAATCAAGCCGGATGAATTGCAGGAAAACCTGCTTAAGGAAATCGCGGAAAAAGCTATTTAAGAGAATCGAGCCTTATCTGGAGAAAGAGATATGAATCAGAACCAGAACAGAGATGAAATCAGAGCAAAAGACCTGTGGCGTGCCAAAAACGGCATGCCGCAGGGTAATGGGAATAACAGGACACCGGGAGGGCGTAAAAAACCACCCCGGTCTTTGCTTGTTTTTGGGAGCATTCTGGCAGGACTGCTCCTGCTGGGGATCCTGCTGAAAATTACAGGATTTTCCGGGCTGGATCAGAACAAGACGGATGCGGCATCCATCCATGAAGATCATATCGCCGTCCTCTATATCGAAGGGACTATCGGCGATTCGGACGAAAATTACAATCAGCAGTATATCCTGGAAAACATCGACAGCATGATAGAAAATGATTCCAATGAGGGACTGATGCTGTACGTGGATACGCCGGGTGGCGGCGTGTATGAGAGCGATGAAGTGTACCTGAAGATCCGGGAGTATCAGAAAGAGACGAAACGGCCTGTATACGCCTATTTCGCATCCCAGGCGACCTCCGGAGGGTACTATATCTCCGCGCCGTCTGACAAGATCCTGGCAAACCGGAACTGCTGGACGGGTTCTATCGGCGTCACCATGGGGACGATCTACGATATTTCAGGACTTCTGGAAAAGTACGGCATCAAGTCAGAGTCCATCACATCCGGGCCTAATAAAGCCATGGGAAGTCTGACTGAGCCTATGACGGATCAGCAGCGAGAGATCTGGCAGTCCATGGTCGATGAAGCATATGATCAATTCGTAGGGATCGTTGCTGACGGCAGGAAGCTGGACGAAAGTTATGTCCGCTCCATCGCTGACGGCAGGATCTATACGGCCAGGCAGGCCAAAGCCAACAAGCTGGTGGACGACGTGGTGAATACATATGACGATGCGGTAGCACAGATGCAGAAGGAGTGCGATCTGGAAGATGCAGAAGTGTATGAATTCTGCTATCAGCCGGACGAAAGCCTTTTTAGCAGTCTGGTGACCAGTGCAAAGAAGCTGGCCGGTGCTGCCGGGGAGAAAAGCGATATCAGCGCACTGACGAAGCTGATGGAAAAGCAGGACCCTATAGAGCCACAGTACTTATGTGAGGAAAGAAAATGAAACAGAAACTGAAATCCAGGCTGCTGGCGATCTGCACCGCATTGAGCTGCGGATGCACCATGCTTCTGGCAGGCAGCATGATCAATACAGAAAGCTATGCTGCGACCGATACGGGTGAAGTGTCGGTCATTTTCACACACGACATGCATTCCCATATGGACGCGGATCGGGTATCGAAAGACGGCAAGGTGGTGGAAGCTGGCGGTTTCGGTAAGCTGAAAACTGCTATGGACGAGGTGAGATCCGACTATCCGGACAGCTTCGTGCTGGACGGCGGGGACTTTTCCATGGGAACGCCGTATCAGACGATTTTTTCCAGGGAAGCTTCCGAGCTGAAAATGATGAAGTTTTTAGGGTATGAAGCGACTACCTTCGGCAATCATGAATTCGATTATCGTGCAAAGGGGCTTGCCTCTATGCTGCAGGCAGCTGCTGGCAAGGGACCGCAGCTTCTCTGCGCCAATATCGACTGGGAGAAGACATTAAAGGACGGATCGCTGAAAGACGATGCAAAGGTCCTGAAGGAGGCTTGCGACGCCTACGGCGTGAAGGATTATACGGTTTTAGATCACGACGGGATCAAGATGGCTGTATTCGGGCTTCTGGGCGAGTCTGCGGTGGAGTATGCGCCGGAAAGCGGACTGATCTTCAAGGATGCGCAGGAGACAGCAAAAGACGTTGTAAATGAGATCAAGGATAAGGAAGATGTGGATCTCATCGTCTGCATTTCTCACTGTGGCACCATCGAAAATGAAGCAGATAAACTGGAAGAATCGGAGGATTACCAGCTGGCAGAAAATGTGCCGGACATTGACCTGATCGTCAGCGGACACAGCCATACCACGCTGGACGAACCGGTGCAGGTGGGAGATACTTATCTGGTTTCCTGCGGCAGCTACAATACCAACATGGGACATGTGGTGCTGAAAAAAGAAGGAGATCGTTATAAAATCAAGGATTATGAGCTGGTTCCACTGGACGAATCGGTTAAAGGTGATCCTTTGGTAGAGGCAGAGCTCAGCAAGTATCGGAACCTGGTGGATGAAGAATATTTCAGTCAGTACGGATACAGTGTGTCAGATACGGTGGTAGAGAATCAAATCACATTTCCGGAAAGTTCTAAGATAGGGCTGACACAGGGAGAAGAACCGCTGGGAAACCTGCTGGCCGACTCCTATAAATACGCCATCATGCAGGCAGAAAAAGGCTCTGTCAAGGGCTATGAGACGGGCGGCGTTGCTTCAGGAGAAGTGACTTCCGATCAGGGCGGTGTGCAGGTAACTATCGTGCCGCTGGGCGTGATCCGGGGGAGTTTTTTACAGGGATCGGTGACGGTGGCAGACGCTTTTAATATCCTTTCGCTTGGTTACGGTAAGGATGGTCAGGCAGGATATCCGCTGGTGCGAGCTTATCTGACGGGGAAGGAACTGAAAGCTGTGGCAGAAGTGGACGCCAGTGTGTCCCACTTCATGGGCGTGGCAAGACTTTACTGCAGCGGTCTGGAATACAGCTGGAATCCGCATCGGCTGATGTTAAACAGAGCGGTGGACATCGGATACAATGACGGTATTTCTGTTACAGAGCTAGACGATGATCAGCTCTACAGCGTGGCGGCGGATCTCTATTCCTGCCAGATGCTGGGGGCGGTCAAGGATAAATCGGCAGGCATCTTGAAAATCGAACCAAAAGATGCCGAAGGCAACCCGATCACCAACTACGAAGACCATATCATCCACGACGGCGATAAAGAAGTCAAAGCCTGGTACGCAGTGGCATCTTATCTGGATTCCTTCGCAGACGACCAGATCCCAGCCTACTATAGTAAAGCGCAGGGACGAAAGACGGAGATCAACAGCTGGTCGCCGGTAGAAATCTTCAAACAGCCTAATAAGATCGCAGGGATGGCCGCCGGTGTTGTTGTGATTTTAGCTGCGATCGCCGGGGGGATCGTGTGGATCGTGTGGATCGTGAAGAGGAAAAAGTTGAAAAAAGGAAGATAATAGAGTATTATATACACAGTTGAGTTATAGTGAATTTTTAGATCTATAGAGTGCCAGGGCGAGGAGAAGTACCATGAAACAACATATTGCCAAACTACTTGTTTTTCTTATGCTGATGACGACAATGATCGTCCCGGCAGATTTGAGTTTCGCAGAGTCGGGAAATGAAAATACGACGCAGACGGAAGAACCAAATGATCCACAAGAAAAAACTGATTTGACACAGGAAACTCCTGCAAAGGCTACGGATGATGAAAAAATCGTTGAAAATGAATCATCACCTAATTCTTCAGTTGCAAAAGAAAGCATTATCGCTGCAGAAAATGACCAGTTAGAAGAGACCGTAACAGAGAGAATGGAGTTCCTTTATATTGAGTCAAAAGAGCTGGTTGCTCCTGGAACGCAGAACATTGTTGTTTCCTGGAAGGAAGCCATTGATGATATTCAAAATATGGTTTTGGTGTATGAAAATGAACAAGGTAAGACATTTACTTTAAAAGAGTCAAGAAGAAACGATGAATCCATAGTATTTACAAAGGATTTTGCTGCTTCAGAAGCAGGTACATACAAGATCAAAGGTGTAAAATACTTTATTGGAAATGAAGAAAAGTATTTCGATTTTGATGATGTGGAAATTGCTGCATCGTTTAAAGTAGTAGAAGGACAAACTATAGAAGATGACGCTATTGCAAAAGTTGAGGTGGAATCTGATGGTACTGTCGATAAAAAAGAAGTACATGCAGAGATAAAAGATGCCGTTACATCAACTGATGCCGCTCCAAAGGCGCAAGCAAAAGCAAGACGTGCCAAGAGCAGCAATATTGTTGTTGTTCTTGATCCGGGTCATGGTGGGAGCGACTCAGGTGCTACACGAGGTTCTGTGTATGAGAAAAATATAAATTTCAAGGTGGCACAGTACTGCAAGGCAGAGTTGGAACAGTACTGCGGTGTTACAGTATATATGACTCGCACAGGGGATACGAATCCTTCCTTACAGGAAAGAGCGCAGATTGCAGCAAATTATGGTGCTAATATTCTGGTAAGCATTCATCAGAACTCCGGGTCTTCCTCAGCATATGGTGCAGAAGTATACTATCCAAATCGCAATTATAAACCAGCGATAGGAGACAGCGGCAAAGCGGTCGCTGATTCTATTCAGAAAGAACTGGTTAGCCTGGGATTAAGTAATCGTGGTACGAAAATCAGAAATACAGCAAATGGCTCAACCTATGCGGATGGTTCTTATTCAGATTATTACGGGATCATTCGCAACAGTAAAAATTTAGGCATTCCAGCTATTATTGTGGAACATGCCTTTCTTTCTAATGCGAGCGATTATAACAACTTCCTCAGTAGCGACAGTAAACTGCAGAAACTGGGAATTGCAGATGCAACCGGGATTGCGAAGGCATTTGGATTGAGTAAAGGGAAATGGGAGTCTACAGCAGAGGGCAAAAAGTATAAATATGCAGATGGAAGCTATGCAATAGGCTATGTAAATATTGGAGGGAAGTATTACTATTTTGATGATAAAGGCTATATGCAGAAGAACCATCAGATGATCGATGGGAAACCGTATCAGTTCTATGGTGAAGGGTATGGATATGGAGCAGGCTGGATCAACTATAGCGATGGGAAAAAAGCATATTGCTATGGGGGAGGAAAACTTGCAGTAGGGAATGCGACGATAGATGGGAAGAATTATAGTTTTAATGGACAGGGCTTCTTGGAAGGGCATGCAATTACAGGGAAGGTATCAACTTCGGCTGAAACATTAAAGTGGCTCTATGAAAAGAGAAGTTCAATAATCTACCCTTCTTTTTATAAAAACACAGAAGCTTCCGATTTGCTAGCTTTTTGTCAAATCTATGTTGAAGAAGCAGAAACAGAAAATATTAATGTTGAAGTAGCATTTTGCCAAGCAATGCTAGAAACAGGATGGCTTAAATTTGGAGGAGCAGTAAAAATAGATCAGTTTAATTTTGCTGGGATAGGAGCAACCGATGGAGGGGCTTCTGGAGCGAGCTTTACAAATCCACGGAGAGGGATAAGGGCTCATGTACAGCATTTAAAGGCGTATGCGAATGAAGAAGCCCTTATTAATCCATGCGTAGATCCGAGATTTGGATTAGTTAAACGAGGATCCGCACCATATGTAGAATGGCTGGGACAAAAAGAAAATCCGAATGGATATGGATGGGCAACAAGAAAGAATTACGGATATAGTATTTTGGATTTAATTGGAGATATCAAGTGATGTTGAAAAGCAAATCAATATATGATAAAATACCGTAGGTTGTAATTTGTTTTTTAAAAGAAAAAGTGTTTGGATATAGAAGTATGAATTCAAAATATTTAAGAATAGCAATTTTAGTATTAGTGGATGCTGCTATTGTGGCTTTTTGCTCCATTGTGCCGTTGGCGCTTCGCTTTGGTATTTTTACCATGGATGTTACCTATTTGGAGCCGGCAATTAAATGTCTGCCAGCGGATATTGTTATCACAATTGGCGTTTTAGCAGCGTTTAGATTATACAATCGTGTCTGGTCGTATGCAGGGATCGATGAAATGCTTTCTGTTTTTAAAGCTTCTTTGGTGATTGAAGCTTTATATGTTGTATATCGAATCTTTGCCAATGTGGATATGCCCAGAAGTTTTTACATTTTTAACTGGGTATTTTTATTTGTACTTTTGGCGGGTTCCAGGGTTTCGATCCGTGTCTGGAGACAGTTTAGAAGAAAATATGAAAAAACGGAAACTCATCGCAATGTGATGATTGTGGGTGCAGGAGCTGCAGCATCTCTCTTGATCAAAGAACTGCAGTATGGCCCAGGAGATTCCAAGATTGTATGTATCATTGATGATAATCCAGCTAAAAAGGGGAAATATATCCACAGCATCCCCATTGTAGGAAATAGAACGGATATTCCGTATATGGCGAAAAAATATCATATTGATGAGATTATTATCGCTATTCCATCAGCATCTCCGACAACGGTCAGAGAATTGTTGACTATTTGTCAGGAAACTGATGCCCGCCTAAAACGGCTTCCAGCAATTGCATCAAGTTTAACAGCGTCTCTCAGTCAGACAGTGCGGGAAGTAAATTATGAGGACTTGCTGGGGCGTGATGCTGTTGTGATTGAAAATCCAGAATTGGCAAACTTTGTGGCGGAGAAGACAATTATGATCACTGGCGGAGGCGGAACTATTGGTTCGGAACTTTGCAGACAGATTATCGCGAACAATCCGGGAAAACTCTTAGTAATCGATATCTATGAAAATGGAGTATATGAGCTTCAGATGGAACTTAAGCGTTATTATCCGGATACAGATGTGGAAGTGTTGATCGCATCCGTTCGTGACTATGATCGAATGGAAAACATATTCTCAACATATAAACCTGATATTATTTATCATGCGGCAGCCCATAAACATGTACCGCTGATGGAATATTCCCCTAATGAAGCGGTCAAGAATAACTGTATGGGAACATGGAATATGGCAAAGCTGGCGGACAAGTATAACGTGCGTCGTTTTGTGCTGATTTCAACGGATAAAGCAGTGCGTCCTACTAATGTCATGGGGGCAACGAAACGAATTTGTGAAATGATCGTACAGACATATAATCGCAAGTCAAAGACAGAGTTTGTTGCAGTGCGATTTGGCAATGTTTTGGGTAGCAACGGATCAGTGATTCCATTGTTTTTAAAACAAATTGAAGCTGGTGGGCCGGTGACATTGACTCATAAGGAAATAACACGTTTCTTTATGACAATACCAGAAGCTGTATCACTTGTGCTGAAAGCGGGTTTGATGGCCAAAGGCGGTGAGATCTTTGTGCTCGATATGGGACAACCTGTCAAAATTTATGATTTGGCAATCAACCTGATCAAGATGAAAGGATATGTTCCAGGTCGCGATATTAAAATTGAAATAGTGGGATTGCGACCAGGTGAAAAACTTTATGAGGAACTCCTTATGGCAGAAGAAGGGTTGGAAAGCACGACAAATGATTTGATATTTATTGGCAAACCGATTGAATTAGATGATGAAAAGTTCTTGAATCAGCTTGATCAGTTGATTCATATTGCATATCAAAATAGGAATACGATCAAAGCGGAAATCGAAAAAGTTTGTGATACGTATCACCCGCAATAAGAAGGGAAGATTTATATGAACATACCATTTTCTCCACCGGATATTTCAGAACGTGAGATCGAATCTGTTGTGGAAACACTGCGTTCCGGATGGATCACAACAGGACCGAAGACAAAGGAATTTGAAAAGCAAATTGCGGCATATGTGGGGACGGAGCGTGTTGTCTGTCTGAATTCCTCAACGGCAGCAATGGAAATGACTTTACGTCTTCTGGGAATCGGACCGGGGGATGAAGTCATTGTTCCGGCATATACCTATACGGCTAGTTGCAGCGTTATTTGCCATGTGGGCGCAACGCCTGTTATGGTGGATATCCAACAGGATCATCCGGAAATGGATTATGCAAAAGTGGCGGAAGCAATTACAGAACGGACGAAAGTCATCATTCCGGTTGACTTGGCAGGAATCGTATGCGATTACGAGACTTTGTATCGTGTGTTAGAAGGGAAAAAGAGCTTATTTCATGCGAATACAAAAAATGAGCTTCAGAAACATTTTGATCGGATCATCGTAATGGCTGATTCTGCTCATGGCTTTGGAGCAGTCAGAGACGGAAAACGTTCAGGGTGTTTTGCAGATTTTACTTGCTACTCTTTTCACGCAGTAAAAAATCTGACCACAGCAGAAGGTGGAGCCGTTACATGGGAAACTATTAGCGGTGTTGACAATGAGTGGATCTATAAGCAGTATATGAATCTGTCTTTGCATGGTCAGACAAAGGATGCTTTGAATAAGACAAAAATTGGTTCATGGGAATATGATATAGTCTCCCCCGCTTATAAGTGCAATATGACGGATATTCAGGCTAGTATTGGTTTAGAACAGCTCAAGCGATATGAGGGAATGCTGAAACGTCGTCATGAGGTGATCAATCAGTATGATAAGGCTTTTCGGGATATGTCCGTAGATTGTCTTTGTCATGAGGATGAAGCACAGCGTTCAAGCGGACATTTGTATTTCATTCGCCCGAAAGGTATTGGTGAAATGGAGCGAAATGAGATTATCATGAAATTGGCAGAACAGGGTATTGCGACAAATGTGCATTATAAACCGTTACCTCTTTTGACTGCATATCGGAATTTAGGCTTCAAAATGAATGATTACCCAAATTCATATTCGTTTTATAAAAATGAAATCACATTGCCGCTGTACAGTAAATTGACAGAAGAGCAAGTAGAATATATTATAGACAATACAGTAAAGGTGTTACAGGATTATGTGGATTAACTGGAATGATCTTCCGGAAAGCATGAAAAACGAACAAGTACGACATTACTACAAGATATTAAAAAAGAAACAGGGGAGCTTGATTGTAAAGCGTGGGTTTGATATTGTGGCTTCTCTGGTCATGCTGATTCTATTATCCTGGTTATTTCTGATTCTGGCTGTTGCTATTAAAGTGGATTCACATGGCCCGGTATTTTACAGGCAGGTACGAGTAACGACAGGAAATCGAGATTTTAGGATTTTTAAGTTCCGTACTATGATAAATAATGCAGATAAGATCGGTTCTTTGGTGACCACAGGAAATGATTCTAGGATCACGAGGATCGGTGCGAAAATCCGCAAGTGTAGACTGGATGAGATACCACAATTACTCAATATTCTAAAGGGCGAGATGAGTTTTGTTGGGACTAGACCGGAAGTCCGAAAATATGTAGATCGCTATACAGATGAAATGATGGCTACGTTGCTGATGCCTGCGGGAGTTACATCATTGGCTAGCATTAGCTTTAAAGATGAGGATGAACTTATAGATGAATATACTGAAAAGGGTATGTCAGTAGACGACGCTTATATGGAAAAAGTTCTTCCCGAAAAGATGAAGTATAACTTGGAATACATGAACCAATTTGGGGCTTTTCAAGATATAAAGTTGATGATTCAGACTTTCGTTAGCGTTATAAAATAAGGTGGATATAGTACATGAATATTTTGATTATTAATCATTATGCTGGCAGTCCTGAAATGGGGATGGAATTTCGTCCATATTATTTTGCAAAGGAATGGACAGCTATGGGACACCGGGTCGATATCATTGCCGCAGACTTTTCTCATTTGAGGAGGGTGAATCCAGATGTGTCAAGAGATTTTCAGGAAGAAATCATAAATGGTATTCATTATCATTGGATCAAAACGCGACGGTATGAAGGCAATGGTGGACAGCGTGCTATTACAATGGCACAGTTTATTGGAAAACTGTGGCTGCATACAGGACGCATTATAAGGGACATGGATCCGGATGTGGTAATAGATTCTTCCACGTATCCGTTAGACACCTATATAGGGCAGAGAATACGAAAGAAATCGAAAAAAAAAGTTAAGGTTGTCCATGAAGTCCATGATATGTGGCCAATTAGTCCTGTTGAGATTGGTGGTATGTCATCCAAGCATCCATTTATACGAGTGATGCAGAGAGGGGAGGATTCATTTTGTAGAAATTCAGACCGAATTGTTTCACTATTGCCGAATGCAAATGAATATTTACAGAAACATGGGATGTCCCCTAAAAAGTTTTCTCATGTTGCTAACGGTGTTGTGCTGGAAGAATGGAAGCATCCCGGATCTTTGCCGGAAGAACACATTTGTGTTTTTAGAAAATGTAAACAGGAAAACCGATTTATCTTATGTTTTTTTGGTAGCCATACAAAATCTTACGCACTGGACTATTTGATTGATGCCGTAAAGCAGTTGCCGGAAGAAAAACTGGCAGTTGTGTTTATAGGAGATGGAATTTACAAAAAAGAATTGAAAAAGCGAACAGAGGGGATGGAGAATGTTTTTCATTTTTTGCCACCGATTCCTAAACAGAGCATTCCATCGTTGTTTAAATATATAGATGCGGTATATGTTGCAGCCGTAAATAATAATATGTTCCGATTTGGGATTTGCATGAATAAACTTTTCGACGCGATGATGGGAGGAAAGCCGATTTTGTATGCAGTCAATGCCCCGAACAATTACATTAAAGAATTTAATTGTGGAATTTCTGTAGAAGCGGAAGATACTGAAGCTCTGAAAGTAGGGATTCTTAGGTTACTTGCATTACCTGAAGAAGATAGAGAGTGTTTGGGTGAAAATGGGCGGCTTGCAGCATTAAATCATTTTAATTATGGAGCGCTAAGTAAAAAATTTATAGAGTTACTGGAAACTGAAGTTAAGGAGATGAAATCATGAAGGAAGCTTTGTTAAAGAAAATTGAGAATAGGGAAATTACGGTCGGCGTTGTCGGTCTTGGTTATGTAGGCCTTCCACTAGCTGTAGAAAAAGCGAAAGCAGGATTTAAGACGATTGGGTTTGATGTACAAGAGGAAAAAGTAAATCTGGTAAACGAAGGTCATAACTATATTGGTGACGTTGTTGACAGTGATCTGAAAAAACTTGTTGAAGCGGAAATGCTTTCTGCAACGACGGACTTCAGCTTTGTAAAAGACGTGGATTTTATTGCGATCTGTGTGCCGACACCGTTGGACAAGCATCAGCAGCCGGATATCAGTTATGTCAAGAATTCGACAATAGAGATTGCAAAGTATATGACGAAAGGCACTATGGTAGTTCTGGAATCCACTACATATCCGGGAACGACGGAAGAACTAATCAAACCACTTCTGGAAGAAGGTTCCGGTCTGAAATGCGGGGAGGATTTTTATCTGGGGTTCTCTCCAGAACGAGTTGATCCGGGTAACAAGGAATTCAAAACAAAGAATACGCCGAAGGTTGTCGGTGCAATTGGCAAAGATGCTACAGAAACGATTTCTGCTATGTATCGTGCAGTTCTTGAAGGCGATGTGTATGAAGTTTCTTCTCCGGCAGTTGCTGAGATGGAGAAGATCCTGGAAAATACTTATCGTAACATCAATATTGGTCTGGTAAATGAACTGGCTATTTTGTGCGATAAAATGGGTATCAGTCTGTGGGAAGTTATCGATGCTGCGAAAACAAAACCGTATGGATTCCAGGCATTTTATCCTGGCCCGGGGCTTGGGGGGCACTGCATTCCGTTGGATCCGTATTACCTTTCCTGGAAAGCAAGAGAATTTGGATTCCACACTTCTATGATCGAATCGTCCATGATGATCAATGACAAGATGCCTGAATACTGTGTAGAGCGTGCAATGCGCATTCTGAATGGGCATAAAAAAGCGCTAAACGGTGCGAAGGTACTCGTCCTGGGTGTAGCGTATAAGCAGGATATTGACGATTATAGAGAAAGCCCAGCAATTCCGGTGATTGACATTTTAAAAGAAAACGGTGCTGATGTGGAATTCTTTGATCCGTATATCAGTTCCTTTAAGGAAAATGGAATTATAATGGAAGGAATTCCGTCAATTGATGGGGATATCATTGCTCAGTATGATTTGGTGATGATCACATGTGGACATACCAATGTAGATTATGATATGATCCAGAAGAATGCAAAGGCGATCTTTGATACGAAGAATGTAATGCAGGGTATCGCGAACAGAGAAAATATTGAGGTTTTATAAAGTGAAAGTACTAACAGTTGTAGGTGCAAGACCTCAGTTTATTAAAGCCGCAGTGGTATCCCGTGAGCTGAGAAAGCTGCATCAGGAAGTCCTATTGCACACTGGACAGCATTATGATTACAATATGTCTGATGTTTTTTTTGAGGAATTAGATATTCCCAAGCCGGATTACAACCTCGGCATTTCTGGAGGAAGTCATGGTAAAATGACGGGGGAAATGCTGATCAAAATTGAAGAAGTCTTGTTGAAAGAAAAACCAGATATGATGCTTGTTTATGGAGATACGAATTCCACAATGGCTGGGGCACTGGCAGCAGTGAAGCTCAACATTCCAGTATGTCATGTTGAAGCAGGCGCACGCTTGGGTACACTGACTAATCCGGAAGAAGTAAATCGGATCACTACAGATAATGTGTCTTCTATTTTGGCTTGTTGTACGGCATCAGCGGTCGAGTTTTTGAGAAAAGAAGGTAAAACGAAGAATGTTTATTTAGTAGGGGATCCTATGTTTGATGCATTTGAGTTTTATCGGAAAAAGGTAGGTGATACTGTCCAAGAAGAGTTGATTGGTCTACAGGATGAAACGTTGGAACTTCCAGCGGAGTATTACTATATGACTTGTCATCGTCAGGAAAATACAGGAACAGATGACGCTCTTGTAGAAATTTTGAGCGCAGCTAATTCTCTGGATGCACCATGCATATATCCAGTACATCCTCGTAATCTGAAAAGAGCTGTTCGTCTTAAAGACGAGCATGGGTTTGAAAATGTAATCTTATGTAAGCCTGTGGGATATTTAATGTCCGTTTATCTGACTCTCCACGCAAAGAAAATTATTACGGATTCAGGTGGTTTGCAGCGAGAAGCTTTTTTTGCAGAAAAGCAGTGTGTTACGGTATTTAACTATGTAGTGTGGCCAGAAACAATGATAGACAATCGGAACCAACTGGCTAAAGCGGATCGTAATGATATACTGGAGAAACTTAATTGCAGGCAGGTGATATCGGAGAAGGAAAAGCCATTTGGTGATGGACATTCGGCAGAAAAAATCGTGGAACTGATATCAGCATATGAGAAGAGATAAGGAGCCAATATGGAATATTTTGTACATGAAACGAGCATTGTAGATGATAATGTAGAAATAGGTGAAAAAACGAAAATATGGCATTTTTGCCATGTGCAGTCTGGCGCAAGGATCGGAAAGGGTTGTTCTTTTGGCCAGAATGTGAATGTTTCGAATAACGTTAAGATTGGAGATGGTTGCAAGGTGCAGAACAATGTGTCGATTTATGAAGGGGTGGAGCTGGAAGACTATGTTTTTTGCGGACCATCAATGGTGTTTACTAATGATTTAACGCCGAGAGCTAAATACCCAAAAGGATCGGCAGGATATAAAAAAACTGTTTTGCATACAGGTGCATCTATAGGTGCTAATGCAACGGTTGTTTGTGGACATGAGGTTGGCAGATGGGCGATGGTTGCTGCTGGAGCTGTGGTAACGAAGAATGTTCCTGATTATGCATTAGTTGCAGGGATACCGGCAAAACAGATTGGCTGGGTTTGCGAATGTGGAGAGCGTATGGATGAAAGCATGCAGTGTAGTAAATGCTCTCGTAAATATATAAAAACAGTTGCTGGTCTTCGGGAACTGGATCCGGTAGAATAAACACATTTTATGGAGGTTACGAGTGAAAGTCATCATATCACATGATGTAGATCATTTATTTAGAGATGATCATTACAGGGATTTAATTTATCCTAAATTATGGGTGAGGAGTTCCTTGGAACTGATAAAAAGAAAGTATAGTGTGCGTGAATGGTTTTATCGCATGTTGACACCTTTTTCAGAAGAACGACATCATATTCCAGATACCATAGCATTTGATCGGAAAAATGGGATTGAATCTACATTTTTTTTCGGCATGGCTAATGGATTGGGAATGTCATATTCTCTCGAACGAGCGAAAGATGTTATTCATTATGTGTTAGAGCAGGGATTCGATGTAGGGGTACACGGAATTGCTTATAACGATGAAGATAAGATTAAGGAAGAATACGAGCGAATGAAAAACATTCTAGGTCGCGAAAACTTTGGTATCAGAACGCATTATGTAAGATTTGATGGTACGACTTTTCCATTGTTTAATCAAAGCGGTTACCTCTTTGATACTTCTGAGTTTAATAAGACAAAAGGATGCTGTTTTAAGCCTCCTTATAAGATTGGAGACATGTGGGAATTTCCGTTAGTTATTATGGATGGGTATTTGCCATTAAAACTAGATAAAAAAAAGCTTTCAACAATAGAGTTAATCAAAGAGGCAGAGAAACAGGATTTACCGTATTTGACAATACTGTTTCATGATTATCAATTTTGTAAAGGCTATGCTACAGAACGGGAGTGGTATAAGTGGCTGATAGGTTGGCTGAAGGCAAATGATTATCAGTTTATTTCATATAAAGATGCGATTGTCGAGTTAGAGAGGAACGCAAAAGATGAAAAACAATGAACAATGCATCAATTCTATTTTTGAAACGGAATGGTGGTTAAATGCAGTTGCAGAAGACTCGTGGGAATATATTGAGGTTATAAAAAACAATGGTGATATTTCTGCCAGATTTCCTATTTATAAATCTAAGTATTTAGGAAAAAAAACACTGGGAGTTCCTGCGTTGACACAAACACTAGGAATATATCTTGAGGAAACAGGTGCCAAGATAAGCAAAAAATTGGAAAAAAATAAAAAGCTGATAAATGAAATTATTCAACAGTTACCTCCTCAATATAGTTGTAATTTTTATTTAGATATTAATAATGACTATGTATTACCATTTATTTGGGCTGGGTTTAAGGTGGAAGCGATGTTTTCATATCGGCTGGAAAATCTAAACGATTTAGATCTGGTTTGGAAAGGATTTAAAGAGAACATAAGGACAGATATTCGCAAAGCGGAAAAAAATGTTTTTGTTAAAGAAGAGGATAATATAGAAGTATTAATAGAAATGCAGAAAAAAACATTTTTGCGACAGGGACGCTCTTTTCCATTGGATGAAAACATTATTCGGAGGATTGATTCCGCAGCAGGGGAGCGGCATTCAAAATTACTTTTATGTGCGCGAGATTCGGAACAGCGTGTGCACGCTGCCGCATACTATGTTTTTGATGATAATAGATGCTATTATTTGATGAGCGGTGGAGATCCTTTATATAGAAATTCAGGTGCGACGTCACTATTACTATGGGAGGGAATAAAAAAAGCATCAGAAAGAGTTGATATATTCGATTTTGAAGGGTCAATGATAGAAGATATTGAGCGCTTCGTGAGAGGATTTGGTGCAATCCCGCGTAATTATTATCGTGTAAAAAAATTAAATTGTATGCAATCAATAGCGGAGTATTTTAAACCTAGAATTAAACAAATATTACACTACAAATAGGAGGGAAACTATGAAATATGCATTGATCGGGTGTGGCAGAATTGCTACAAATCATATGAAGGCAGCTATAAATAATAAGCTGGAGATTGTTGCGGTATGTGATGTACTTCCGAAAAAAATGGAAGCATTGTTAGCAAAACATGATTTACAGGCAGATACATCTATTAAAAGATATGAAGATTACAAGCAGATGGTAGCAGAAGAGAAGCCAGATTTGGTGAGTATTGCAACCGAAAGTGGTATTCATGCAGAAATTGCATTGTATTGCATTGAGCAAGGTATCAATCTGATTATTGAAAAACCGATGGCGATGAGTATTGAAGATGCAGATAAAATCATTAGTCTTTCAGAGAAAAAGGGCGTTAAGGTTTCTGCATGCCATCAGAATAGGTTCAATGTTGCGATTCAGAAATTAAGAAAAGCTGTTGAGGCAGGAAGATTTGGAAAACTGTCTCATGGTTCGATACATGTAAGATGGAACAGAGACCATGGTTACTATGATCAAGCATCCTGGAGAGGTACGTGGGAACAGGATGGCGGTGCTTTAATGAATCAGTGTATCCATGGAATCGATCTCTTGAGATGGATGATGGGCGATGAAATTGATGAAATTTATGGAGCTACCAGACAGCAGTTCCATGATTATCTTGAAGCGGAAGATGTCGGAATGGCTGTTGTAAAATTTAAGAATGGTGCTATTGGAACTATCGAGGGAACTACCAATGTGTATCCGAAGAACTTAGAGGAAACCCTGTATATCTTTGGAGAAGAGGGTACTGTTAAAATCGGTGGTACTTCAACCAACAATATTGATGTCTGGGACTTTGCAGATGAAACAGAAGAAGATGGTAAAAATAAAGGTTTAAAAGAAGAAACCAGTAATGTTTATGGAAATGGTCACACGAGCCTTTTTGCAGATGTGATTGATGCGATTCAGAGTGATAGACAGCCATATGTAGATGCTATAGCAGGTAGAAATGCCTTGGAAACTGTATTATCTATTTATAAGAGTCAGAAGACTGGTCAATCAGTAAAGCTACCATTGACAGATTTTGCAAGTGTGGACATGAAGGGTGAGTTTTAGGAATGAAAATTTGTCATGTTACAACGGCACACGACAGATATGATGATCGTATTTTTCAGAAAGAGTGTATATCTCTGACGAAAGAATATGAAGTCCATTTAGTGGTTAATGATAATTTTAAAGATGAAATTAGAGAAGGGGTTCATATCCATTCCATGAATATTTCTTTTCGAAATAGAGTTGAACGGATCTGTAGCATTAAAAAAGTTTTAAAGTGTTTATTAACAATAAATGCAGAAGTGTATCATTTGCATGACCCTGAGTTATTGTTAATCGCCACACAATTAATAAAACAGAATAAAAAAGTGATTTTTGACAGTCATGAATACTATTATGAACAAATAAAAACAAAGGAATATATCCCTGCTATCTTTAGAAATATTATTGCAGCATTATATAAACAATATGAGACTTATGTATGTAAAAGAATTAATGGGGTTATTTCTATTTGTCCTTTACGAAGAGAAGATGGTTCTATCTATAACCCATTTCAAGGCAGATGTAAGCTACATCAATATATAGCAAATTATCCAATTTATAGAGAAAGTGAAAATCATATACGGAATGGTAATGAAGTTTTTAAAATTTGCTATGCAGGAGGATTAACGCATGAGCGAGGTATTACATATTTGATTGATGCATGCTATGAAGCAAATTGCAAACTTATTTTAGCTGGAACTTTTTCTTCAACTGAATATCAACATGAATTGGAAAAAAAAGAATCCTATATATGTGTAGATTATCGAGGACAGTGCACCCCAGAAGAAGTTTTTGATATTTATAAGGAAGCTAGTGTAGGGGCATCAACCTTGCTGGATTCTGGACAGTATTTTAAGATTGAAACATTTCCTGTGAAAGTGTATGAATATTTTCAGATGAATCTTCCTGTTTTAATTTCTGCGTATCCTTATGCGATAGAAATGAACGAGCAATATAAGTTTGGAATAACAGTTAACCCTGAAGATATTGGGGATATGAGCCGTGCTATAACAATATTAAAAAATAATAGTACTCTATGCTCGAACTTAGGGCGAGGAGGAAACGATTTATATACAGGAAAGTTAAATTGGAAGCAAGAATCAAAAAAAATGTTAATGTTCTATAAAAAAATAGAAACTTGCTAATATTTTATAATGAGAGTCGTTAGTTATGGATTTTGCATTTTTAAAAAAAATAGAGACCGGATATGAAGAGTTAATTAGTAAGGTTTCGGAAAAAACACTTAAATTAGGGTACACATATTTATTTGTAATAGTATATAAAGTTTTATTAGATTTTATATATTGTAGATACATTGGGGATTTGTATGCGTTCCATTATATTCAAATATCAGAGGTTAATGTAGTAACCGGTTGGGTTGCTATTCTTATAATGGCTTATTTCTTGCATCTATATTATATGCAAGGAACACCATCGGCAATTATATGCATCATGTTTAATTTGTTTTACTTTATGCCGATGACCACTTATTGTGGCTGGGGTGGAGGAAGTAGCAGTTTTTTGTTTTGGGGGATTTTGTACTGGTTAGCTCTAACCTTGCTACAGTTAAAAATCCCCATAGTGGTGTATGAGTCTTCTGTTTGTCAATCTAGGTATTTTAAATTTGAGAATAAAGCATTTTATTTTGTGGTAATAGTAGTTAGCGCAATGTCTTTATACATTTGGGGTAAATATGCAAATTTTCGAATTCTACTTACGTTAACAAATGTATATGAGGTTCGAGATGAAGCAAATGCATATGAAATATCTACGTTAATGCAATATTTTATACAAATGTCTCGAATTGTTGTTCCGATGTTAATTTTATTATCCATAAAAAATAAGCGATATTTCACTTTTTTGTGGCTACTCTTCGTTACTTTAATTAATTTTTCTTATGAAGGGAGCAAAACTGTCATTTTATTTCCGATATTACTCGTTGGAGGGTATATTTTTTACCGCAAAGAAATAATTAATTGTATTTTGCCTGTAACAATTCTAATTCAGGTTTTATCGATAATATCACAAATAAGAGGCAATGGATTACTAATAAGCTTAATTTTTAGAAGACAAGGGGTGCTTTTAGTCCAGTTATCGGAGGATTATTATAGGTTTTTCCTTTCTCACGCAACAGACCTATTTCGAAATAGTATTATGGGCAAATTTGGATTTGATAGTATATATAGCCTGCCTATTTCAAAAGTAATTGGAAATAATTACGAAACACAAACAGTTAATTGTAATAATGGTTTACTGTCAGATGTATGGGCAAATTTGGGGATAGTTGGAATTATAGTAATGCCAATCATACTTATCATTTGCTTTAGATTGTTCGATATGGTTTCTTATAGGGTTGATATAAGATTAGTCGTTAGTTTGGCTATGTACTATGCTATTATATTTATGAATACTACGTGGAGTACAGTATTGCTGACACATGGTTTTTTACTTATGTGTATAATACTAGTTATTTTTCCTAAAGAAGGAGTAATGCAGTGTGATAAGGAGATGTACAATAGGAATGATTAAGATATCATCAAACACAATTAGAAAGAATTTAAAAAGCAATTTAAAACTAATGGGACTTATTGTAAGTATTTGTATTATATTGGGCGTACTTATTGGGATTGGCAATGCACAATTGTATCAGCCAGAAAAGAAATTGGATAAAACAGAGTTGGAGAGTAAAATTAATTTAGCAGATCTTGATCAAAATGGAGCATACTATTTTAATGCATTCTTCTTATTAAAACAAAAAAGTGATTATTTAAATGCTTATTTAGATTATTTAACACAAGTCGATTTGGATAGTAAGAGTAGGAAAAAATTGCGGAGTGTTGAAATGCGATTGAAGCTTTATGATGACACAGAATGGAGTGAGGCTTTTGATTTTTATAAAAACACTGCACTATCAATAGATAATCAATCAGACTCAACTATCCAATTTTACAATAAAAAGATAAAAGCGTTAAAAGAAGAAAGAAAAAAGGAAATTGAGAAATTAGATGAAACCATAAATGGGAAATATACTGAAGACTACAAGGAAGTTCAGCAAAAAACTAGTGAGAGTAAGATTATAAAAATAGATCAGGAAATTGATATATTTGAAAACCTTGTGAATTTAATTAGTAATACAAACGAAGCTATAATTCATGAGAATTGCTTGAAAGCAAATCAAATTTTAGAAACGAATTATCAAGAGTTGAATGATATTGTAGATGTATATAATAGTACGTTAGAATCAATTTCAAACCACGAAAATTATGAAATTATTTATAATAAGAGGATGTTGAGTCGATATGAAAATACGAATGTAAAACTTAATAATCATTTTGATGAAGAACAAATCATGAAAAATAATGTGAACAATGCCATTATTTATGCGAAGAGTATTGAGGGATTAGATATGCCGATGGAGCGTTTCTTTTCAACGTTAACTTTTTTTTGTTTGTTCGGGGTTGTGATTGCACTTATTATAGGTGGGATTTACGATAAAGGAAACAAAGAAGATGAGCAATAAGAAAAAAATCGTGGTGGATATGTGCTTAAATATAATAGCTGTAACAATACCAGTTGCCGTATTACAGCTAATTGTGTATCCAATTACTGCAAAATCAATAGGTGGTGATTCCTATGGATTGATGATTACTATCTATTCTGTCTGGATAATGATTTCAAACTCATTAGGAAATGTTTTAAATAATATTAGGTTATTGTATGAAAATGCGTATTTGAAGCAAAATATTAAGGGCGATTTTAATATTTTGCTTGGAAGATGGGGATTAATTAATTCTATTATAATATGTGGCATTATAATTTTTTACTGCAAGGGATTATATGCGGAGCATATCATTTTGGGCATAATTATTTCATTATTGATTATAACAAAAGATTATACTGAGGTGGGCTTTAGATTAAATTTAAATTATAAAGCAATAGTGGTTAATAATGCTTTACAAGGAATTGGGTTTTTAATTGGCACTTATATTACAATGAAAACCGGTATTTGGGAGTTTATTTTTCTTATTGGATATTTATTAGGCTGTGCATTTTGTGTTATTAAAACTAGATTATTGAAAGAGCCATTTGCAAAGACAGGATTATTTTCAAAAGTGAATGGAGATGTAAATCGTTTAGTAATTGCAACCATTATTAGCAATATGATGAATTATGCTGATAAGTTAGTTTTATACCCTATTATAGGTGGATATGCAGTTTCTGTGTACTATACCGCAACTATTTTGGGAAAGATTATAGGGATGTTAACGGGTCCGATTAATAGTGTAATATTAAGCTACATTTCAAAATGGCAAGGAAATAAAAAAAGGATTCTAAATAAAGTTTTAATAATTGGATTTCTATTATGCTTAGTGGGATATGTAATTACATTAATAGTGGCTAAGCCCATAATTGGTTTATTGTTTCCGCAATGGGTGGAAGAGGTTATGCACTATATCCCAGTAACAACCATAAATGTTTTGCTTTTAGCTCTAATTTCTATTGTTTCGCCATTTGTACTAAAATTTTGCAAAATGGAATGGCAAATAGTTATAAATTGTGTAAGTGTAGTAGTATATTTTTCAGGAGCTTTACTATTATGGAAGTTTTTTGGGCTAATGGGATTTTGCTTTGGTGCAATGATAGGTACTATTGCTAAATTAATTATAATGTTAGTCGTTTATTACGGGCAGAGACAGTAAACACATAAGAGATTTAGTGACTAATACTGTTTATAGGATAAAATGGCGACAGGGAGAAGATGTGGGAATTAATACGGCAAAATTAACAAGATATCAGGAATTGTTTAGAATCTGATAGTATTGATATGTAGAAGATGTTGTTGTATTGCACTAAAGTTGTTTAGTTTGAGGTAAATATGCTATTTTCAAGTTTGATTTTTTTATTTGTATTTCTTCCAATTGTACTAATATTATATCATGTAGTGTGCGGGCACAGTATTCTGGCAAAAAATATATTGCTTCTTTTTGCCAGTTTATTTTTTTATGCTTGGGGAGAACCGAAATTTGTTTTGATAATGATAGGATCCATCATATTTAATTATAGTTTTGGGCAGATGATACATCGCTGTTCAAAGAGGAAAATGGCAAGCATTTTGTTGCTTATTTCCATTATTTTCAACCTGGGTGTTTTGTTTATATTTAAATATCTGAATTTCACAGTAGATAATTTAAATACAATTTTTCATGATCTAATTCCACCTACAAATATTACATTGCCAATTGGGATTTCATTTTTTACATTTCAAGCAATGTCATATGTTATTGATGTGTATCGAGGAACCGTGAAAGTACAAAAAAATCTTTTCAATCTTGCTTTGTATATATCTTTTTTTCCACAGCTTATAGCAGGACCGATTGTGCGGTATAGCACAATTGAAGAACAAATCTCACATAGAACGGTATCCTGCGATGATTTTGCAGAAGGCGTGCGCAGGTTTCTAATTGGAATTTCTAAGAAGGTGATTTTAGCAAATAATTTTGCACTAATTGCAGATCAAGCATTTAATTCCATTGATAGTAATCAGATTTCAGTTGCTTTTGCATGGCTTGGATCTATAGCTTATACACTGCAGATTTTCTTTGATTTTTCAGCGTATTCAGATATGGCGATTGGTTTAGGACGTATGTTTGGTTTTAAATTCCTTGAAAATTTCAATTACCCATATATTTCTGCATCTGTAAGTGAGTTTTGGAGACGTTGGCACATATCTTTGGGAATGTGGTTTCGAGATTATGTGTATATTCCACTAGGAGGGTCGCGTGTTAAAAATACAGGCATATTAGTTCGAAATTTATTTGTAGTATGGTTATTGACAGGCTTATGGCATGGTGCTAATTGGACGTTTATTTTATGGGGGTTACTGTATTTTGTTTTGATTACTTTTGAAAAAATATATGATATGCCTGGGCGGTTGAAATCTACTGGAATGAAAATCCTTTATGGAGTGTTTACGTTCTTTTCAGTAAATCTTGGCTGGGTTTTGTTTCGTGCAGAGAATATTTCGCAGGCAGGTCAATATTTAGCTACAATGTTTGGATTGACAAAGAATTGTATGGGATATGACAACACATTTGTTCAATATATTGGTGAGTATTGGATTTTACTTTTGATTGGTGCCATCTATTCTACAGGTTTTTTTAAATTCCTTAGAGTTAAGATGAACGAAAGTCGAACTTTAGATTTATGTGCAGAGTGCACCGGAGTTATAGTATATAACTTACTATTCATAGTTAGTGTGTCTTATTTGGTAATGGGAGCTTACAATCCATTTATTTACTTTAATTTTTAAGAGGCGTTTAAATGAAACAAAGAATGATAACTTTAAAAATTCCTTTAGTGGGAAGCATAATATTCCTTTTGATTATAGGAGGGATTTTTATGGGAAACTATTGGAACTTTTGGAATTTAGCAAAACAAGAAATAAAAGCAATCATAAATCAAGAGGATCGGGCGAATCTTTTAGGGAGCAATGATATAGAATCCGAATACAATAATAATTTTTTTGAAAAAAGAAAATTTATTAATCTTAATGGTGCTGTTCATAAGACTTTAAATCAGAAAATTGTTAACGGAGCAATTAAGGGGAAAAATGATAAGCTTTATTTAGAGGAAGATATAGAATACAAATTTGACAAACAAATAGAAATAAAGCAAGTTGATAAAGCGGTAAGCATTTTACAAGCCGCTAAAGACACGGGAGCAGATGTGTTATACGTACAACGGCCTATGAAATTTATCGAGGGAAAAGATGCGTTACCATATGGTATGAATATTGAATATAATAAACAGTATGATTTATGGTGCAATAGAATAAATCAGTTAGGCATTGATGTCGTAGATTTGCGTAAAACGCTAGGCAAACACTTGGAGTTTTATAAAACGGACCATCATTGGACAGTAGAGAGTTCTTTTTATGCTGCAGGCGATGTAGTTGCGAAACTTAAAGTTGACAATGTTTTAACGCAACCTGAAGTAAGTGAATATTTTAATAGAAATCAATATATTTTAAAATCTTATGGGAAATGTTTTCTTGGACCAGAAGGTGTGAAGACTGGAGAATATTATGTAGGAATGGATAATTTTAATATCCTCATTCCTAAATTTCCAACGAATTTCTCTTATAAACATTATATAAGTGGAGAGTTGCAGAAAGATACACAAGGGACATTTTGCAAGGCATTTGTAGATGAAGCAATCCTAAAGGATGATTCGTATTATAATAAATATAATGCTTGTTTATATGGAGGGTATGTTGAAAATATTATACAGAATAACAATTTACAAACAGGACAAAGAGTTCTGCTAATATCTGATTCTTATGCAAGACCTATGACGATGTATTTAAGTTCTGCGTTTTCAGAGGTGTATTATTTAGATCCACAAGAGGGAAGGTACAATGATAGTTATATTGCATATATAAAGAAAGTTAAACCTGACATAGTTATTATGATGTATACTGGTAAATTTATAAACTTATAAATTCCAATATAAGTTTGCTACATAGAATGAAAAGGTTGTGATTTTATGTTATATTAGAAATGAAGTACTTGTAATGAGCGTAGCGTAAATTTTATAACAAAAAGATACAAGAAATTAGAGCTTTTAGTATTATAGTAAAGGAGATTATATGCAGTTCAGAGATTTAAAACAACAATATCAGGTATTGAAAAAAGACATGGATGCTGCCATGGTAGAGGTTGCAACAAATTGTAACTTTATCAACGGACAGCAGGTGAAGGATTTAGAAAAAGAACTGGCAGAGTATGTCGGTGTGAAACATTGCGTGACTTGTGCTAATGGTACGGATGCGCTGACTATGGCTATGATGGCCTGGGGGATCAAAGAAGGCGATGCGGTGTTTGTTCCGGATTTCACGTTCTTCTCTTCAGGAGAAATCGTATCTCATGCAGGTGCGACGCCGGTGTTTGTTGATGTGGATCTGGATACCTTTAATATTTCAGTAGAATCCTTAGAAGCTGCAATAGAGAAGGTCATAGCAGAGGGTAAATTACAGCCTAAGGCTGTTGTTGCAGTTGATTTATTCGGACTTCCTGCAGGCTTTGCAGCAGTTCGTGAGGTTGCAGACAAGTATGGCTTAAAAGTGCTGGAAGATGGTGCACAGGGATTTGGTGGCAATATCAATGGTAAGGTGGCCTGCAGTTTTGGCGACATCAGTACGACTTCTTTCTTCCCAGCAAAACCGTTAGGTTGTTATGGTGATGGGGGAGCTGTTTTTACGGATGATGATGAGGTTGCTAAGCTGTTAGAATCTATTCGCGTACATGGAAAAGGTGAAATGAAGTACGATAATGTCCGGATCGGATTGAATTCTAGATTAGATACGATTCAGGCTGCCATTCTTTCGGTCAAGCTGAAAGCTTTTGCAGAATATGAATTGGCTGATATCAATGAAGTAGCAGATAAGTATACTGTTCGGCTTGCTTCTTTGTCAGATAGAATCAAAACTCCTGTTGTTCCGGAAGGGTATTATTCCAGCTGGGCGCAGTATACGATTCAGCTAGAAGATCGCAAGACGCGGGACGCTTTGCAGGCTGCACTGAAAGAAAAGGGCATCCCTAGCATGGTATACTATCCGAAACCGATGCATAAGCAGGAAGCTTTCGCAGGGCAAGTTTATGACGATAGTGAATTTACTAATACGATCCAGCTTTGTGATACTGTATTGTCATTGCCGATGCATCCGTATTTAACGGATGGGGATATCGATGAAGTAGTTGGAGCGATTAAGGGGTTTTTTGAATAGCAGGAACATAATTCGACAGACGCGGTATAGAGCTGTGGAGAAGTTCAATGGATGAATATTCGAGAATATTGATTGAAAAATATTGTAGAGAACATCCGAGAACGAAAAAGGCGAGGATCCTTAGTCAATTAGCAGAGATGTCTTATGATTTTGCGTGCGAGCCTTCAGACTCTGATGCTATAGAGCTGGAGAAAATCATAGAGGATGAGCGCGATCCGGAGCTGCGGGAAGCGTTGGAGGAACTGGATGAGTTCTTGTTTGGGTGATAGGCAGCGACGGAAAGCAAGGGTAAAATAGAAAATCGAAGTGTAAGCGGGAGATCACGATGTGGTCTTCCGTTTTTGTAAATTCCGGACGATGAGACCCATGCTCACGGAAAATAGATCCGCTGTCACGGAGAGAAACCACTATCCGTGATAATGACCAGCAATATCAAATGTCCGCACCCCCGACTGTGAAAAAAGTCTGTAAATATGGTGCTATACTAATGTTGTAATAGTAGCAGCTAATAAGATATAATAAATTATATGTAAGCGTCAAACCGGTGTCATCGCCAGTGTTAACCATATGGCTATTATAGGCTATAACTAGTGTTAACTTCAACGCGACATGGTTTACCGCTTACTAATGATTTTACTGAGCAGACACTAGTTATATAATAAAATGCAATATTGCATTTTAGAGTGCTGTCGCTTTTTCGTCATCCAATCAGTGGTTTTCTAACTTATAAAGCAATTATAATATTGCCATGAAATGCAGAAATGCATTCCATACCATATTGTAATTTTATGCACATGTCTTGAGAATGCTTAATTGTAGAAAATGGTACAAATATTGCACGTGTTTTTTGTAGTAGCTCTTTAATGATTTGCCATATTATTCAAAATCAATAAAAATATTAGTAATTAATTCCGAAGTCTAGGGGAGGTCTTATGAAAGATAAAAGCTATGAGCACCTTCAAAAAGAAGTTGTAACATTAAAAGCATCTATTGATGCTTCATATGATGGAATCCATATTTTAGACAATGAAGGAAAGACAATATTAATAAATAAAGCTTGTGAACGCATAGAAGGGATAACATTCAATGATATAGGAAACAAGACTATCAGTCAGCTTGTTAAAGAAGGCTTTTACGACGAATCCATCACGTTGCAGGTTCTTGAAACTAAAAAAAATGTCACCCGCGTTCAAACAGTGAAAAATGGCAAAAAAGTGCTGGCTACTGGTATGCCTATCTTTGATGATTCTGGAAATATTACCCGAGTTATCGTTAATTCCCGAGATCTCACTGATTTGACAAATCTCCAGCATGAACTAGAAAAGAAGCAAGAAACAATAGAAAAGTACCACGAAGTATTGCTCAAGAATAAAAATATCAATTTGCTCAATGAAAAGTTAGTGATTCGTAGTTCCAATATGAAAAAAATCACTGGAACCATCATCAATGTAGCAAAATCGAATTCCACTGTGCTTTTATCCGGTGAATCAGGAACTGGCAAAACCCTGCTTGCCAAGCTCATTCACCAATGTAGCAAAAGAGCAGATTCTGCTTTCATAAAGATAGATTGTGGAGCTATTCCTGAAACACTTTTCGAATCAGAACTCTTCGGTTACGTAAAAGGGGCTTTTACAGGGGCTGATCAAAAAGGTAAGATTGGAATGATAGAGTTAGCTGACAAAGGTACACTTTTCCTCGACGAAATCGGCGAAGTCCCCCTATTCATGCAGACAAAGCTTCTGAGGCTCATTCAGGAAAAGAAATTTAATAAAGTTGGATCTGAAGAAGAAACCTCGGTTGATATTAGAATAGTTGCAGCAACGAACAAAGATTTAATTGATATGGTAGACAATGGCACTTTTCGAGAAGATTTGTATTATAGAATAAATGTAATACCTATAAAAATCCCCCCACTAAGAGAAAGAAAAGACGATATATCCCCACTTATCTTTTCATTCATAAATAACTACAATAAAGAAAATCAAACCGATAAAAAAGTGACAAATCAATTTATTGATGCTCTCATCAAATATGACTGGCCCGGCAATATTAGAGAACTTGAAAATATTCTTGAAAGAGCAGCAGTCGTATCAAAACATAGTATCCTTGATTATGAAGATCTTCCAGAGAATATTCGCCTTAGAAATAAAAGCACAGATGATTTCAGAAATGGAAATACTTTAAAAGAATTAATGAATGCATATGAGAAAAGGATTCTCGAATCTTTAATAAAAAGCGAATATACTCCATTGGAAATGGCGTCCCTTTTATCTGTAGATGTTACTAATATACGAAGAAAACTACATAAGTACAATATAAAATTTTAGTTTAAATCACAATCTCCAATTTAGTTGATGGTATTTTTTGGATTCTAGAAAAATCTGTTGACAGTATCATATCAAAATACGCCAACCAAATTGCTTCGCTAATTGCACTAACTTTCCTACAAGGTTTAAAGATTCCTATTCGACAGACTACGATTTTGCTATTCTTTCCTCTTTCTATACCTCGAAATACAAACCTTGAGAGTCTCCTGGGGATTCATCGACAACTACACCCTGTATAGACTTTCATCATAGACTAACGATATACCCGTCATACTTAAAAGTGCAATAATGCATATTAGTGCTTTGTTGCACTTTTCTCTTTAAAATATAGAAAATCACATATCTAAAGCACGTTATTGTTTTTTTAGTGCGAATAAAAAAGCAATATTGCATTTATCAAGTCTTATAGATGATCACGGTCGTTGAAATTTCAAATGTTTTAAGTTTGGCATACTAATTGCAACATATCAATGATAAATGTTATTTTAGTCACTAAATCAAACCAAAGGAGTGGAAAAATGAGTAAAAACATTAAAGATTACAAACCTATAGACGCATTAGTATCACCAAGATTCTGCGGAATCAAAACATTCATGAGACTGCCGTATGTGACCGATCTAGAAGATGTAGACGTAGCTATCATAGGAGTTCCATTTGATACAGCGACTACTTACAGAACAGGAGCACGTTTCGGGCCGGCAGCTATCAGAGATATGTCTACAACTGTGCGCCCTTACAATATCAATATGGGCCTAAACAGTTTTGAGCATATTAATGTTGTTGATTGTGGCGATATGAATATTATTCCAGGATACATAGAAGATACATATGAGATAATTGAAAATGAATGTTCGAAAATCTTAAATGCAGGAGCAGTTCCTATCTGCTTAGGCGGAGATCATTCAATAACACTTGGTGAACTCAGAGCAGCTGCAAAAAAACATGGACCGCTAGCTTTTGTGCATTTTGATTCCCATACTGATACAGTCTCTTCGTATTTTGGCAAGGATTATTGTCACGGCACACCATTTTATCATGCCATCAAAGAAGGTCTCATAGATCCAGCACATTCTATTCAGGTAGGAATGAGGGGAAATCTTTATGAGGCAGATGGATTCAAAGATTCAGAAGACTTAGGCCTGGAGGTTATTACAGCTAAGGAGATGCATACAATCGGTATGGAGGAAACAGCGAGACGAATTATGAAGCGTGTAGACGGAAAGAAAACATTCCTTACCTTCGATATTGACTTTGTTGATCCTGCATATGCACCTGGAACAGGTACGATTGAAATTGGCGGCTTTACAAGTGCCGAAACTATTGAGTTGATCAATGGGGTCAAAGATCTGAATGCTATTGCTTTTGATATGGTAGAAGTGGCACCTATGTATGATCCAACGCAGATTACAGCATTTCTGGCAGCAAATATAGTTCATGATTTTATCGGTATTGTCGCAAGGAAGAGAAAGTAAAGGATTTTTTTCTCAAAAGGGGGGTTATGTATGATATCTGCAATTGATATTATTGTCTGTATAGCATATTTTGCTATAGTAATAGGAGTTGGAATCTTTGCATTCAGAAAAGCGAAATCAAAGGAGGATTTTCTTGTAGCTGGCAGAAGCCTACCTTTGCCTATGTTCACAGCTGCTATGGCAGCTGTAGTAATAGGCGGTGGATGTACTATAGGTGGAACAACGCTTGCTTACGAAAGTGGTATCGGCGGGATATGGGTCGGAGGAATGTATGCTATCAGTATCTTTCTTCTAGCCTGGCTACTTCGGACTAAGATGTCCAACATGCGTATTCTAAGTACAAATGAAGGAGTCGGTATATTTTACGGTCCATATGCCAGAGCTGTGAGCGCACTGATAATGCTCATATATCTCTTTATGATAGCTGTTCTCAATGTAGTAAGTATCGGTACGGTTCTCAGCATTATGACAGGTCTTTCCACAACAGCATCTATGATCATCGGAGGATGCATAATTGTAGCCTACATTACTATAGGTGGAATGTGGGCAGTAGCCTTCACCGATATTATACAGTTTATAGTAATGACTATAGGTGTTATCCTGATTCTTCCGATACTCGGCCTTATACACGTAGGAGGATTTAGCGGACTTGAGGCATCGCTCCCAGCGAAATCTTTTGATCTCACTGCTATTGGAAATTCGAGAATTGTTGCATATATATTTCTTCTCGTTCCCGGATTTCTTGTCGGACAGGATATATGGCAAAAAGCGTTTACAGCAAAGAGTCCTCAGGTGGCAAAAAAAGGAACACTACTCGCATCCGGCTATATATTCATTTATGCGATCGCTACCGTTATAATCGGAATGTGTATTGCGGTCGCAGTTCCTAATCTGGAAAACACAAATCTAGCATTTGCCACTGCTGCCACAACTTTCTGTCCGGGAGGGGTCAAAGGGTTGGTATTAGCTGCTGCCCTTGCCTCCATAATGTCGACAGCTAACGGGGGTATAATAGGTTCGGCGACAGTTATCTTTAATGATATGATCGCAATTAAAAAACCGGAACTCGATGGAAAAGCAGCCATAAAAACCACCAGAATTCTCATCGTAATTGTAAGCATTTGTGCAGTTACTTGTGCAATATTTATCCAGAGCGTTCTGGTTGCACTCGACGTCGCCTATGCTTATCTATCGGGATGTGTATTCGTACCGCTTGTACTGGCATTCCTACTCAAAAAAGTTAGTGCAAAAGCAGGCCTGGTTTCATTGGTAGCAAGCTTCCTCACAGTAACTATATTGTTCTTTGTTTTCGGAATAACTTCAACATATCCGATTATTGTTGGTATGATTGTCAGCATTGTATGTTTCTTTACAGTAAACGCCTTAGATAAAAAAGGTAAGCATTCTGTTGATTTTGATGAAAATGGAAATGTTTTTATTGATGATCAAATACGTCAATAAAACACTCCTTTGCAAACGATAGTGTAACTTTAGATAAGTCATCAATCTACTGTCAAAGGTTCGCAATTTCTTTGTAGTTGCGAACCTTTTGATGCGGAGTGTTACGATAAGCGCTCCGCCATTTTATTTTGATGGAATTGATTTGTATATAAACAAGAGTAAGCCTCAAACCACAGCACATAGCTAGCGGGGTTAAAATATGAAAAAATGTCTTCATCAATATACTACACAGGGGACTATGCCGCACAAGAATATATGTAGGTTTGTCAAACATATGTTACACCATCAAGCACGAAATCATCTAAAACAGTTTGAGGAGATTTCCATCCCAGCGGGCGCATAGGAAAACGATTGTAATCCCTGTAGTTGTATCGCTGCAGCTGCTTTGAAAAATCTTCAAAGGAATAAAACTTATGAGTGGCGTAAAATCGTTCGTTATCTTTACGATGACTGCGTTCTACTTTCCCATTATGCCTTGGTGTAAAAGGCTTGATCAGCTTATGGCAGATGTCGTTGTTTTTGAGTGTGCGTTGAAACATCGTTAGAGTTTCTTTTCCCGGCTGAGTAAAGCGTTTGGTGAATTCTGCGCATTGTCTGTTTGAACACATTCTATAGGCATTGGAAAATGTCGGATAAGATGTTCGATAAAAACAGAAGAGGAATAGGTGCTGTGTTCTTCAAAGGCCTCCACATAACGCCAGCGGGAATACTCGTCGATCGCAGTGTACTGATAGAATTTTTTACCTTCGGCATCACCGACTAGACAGACTGAGGGAACAAATTTAACGTCGATCTGGATGCGCTGTCCTGGATAGAGCATCTGCTCATAGGGCTTGGCCACATATTTGGGGTTAGGAAGCTTTTGGGCAGTCATACCCTGCTTTTTTAGAAAGCGGTATAATCCTGTAATGGATCTGGTATAGCCACGCTGTCTGAGTTTTACCCAAAAGGTCACCAAGCCGGTATGTGGATTTCTTCTGCGCATATTCCGGATGAGTTGGATCTCCTGGGAAGTGTGCTGATTAGGATGAGAATGAGGACGTCTGGAACGATCACGAAGGGACTCTATAGAGCCGTCGAACCGACGTTTCCAGCGATAAATATACTGACGGTTGGTTTTGTATTTGATCGCAGCTTTCGTCACGCCATATTTTTCAGCGTAACGGATCAGGGATAGACGGTACTTCATATCTTGTGTTATACTTGTCATGCGGAAACCTCCAGTGTATGGTTTTGTGTGGTAACTTAACTTTAACACAGAATTGAAGTTTCCGCTTTTTCTTTATTTAGTTGTAACACATGTATTGTAATCCTACATATTATCTTGAAGGTTACGCATGTATGCTATTGCTTTTTATATGTCCGCGTGCTATGATATAAACAACGTTGTTCATCAGATTGTTTACAACGAGGAGGACATGAATTGGCAACTGCAAACGATCTTTTAGCTCGGGCTATAGAAGAAACAAAACATCTGCATACTAATGAGATTTTTCTTGTACGAGATTTATTTAAAGGCTATGAGTGGAACCGAATATCCAGAAGTGACAGATTGTTATTGGGGACTTTGTTCTTAAACTATGTTCACACATCTGGAAACCATTTGGAACCAATCGAAAAAACTTCCTCTGGACAGCAAAAGTATAAAGTCAGCGGCAATTTATAATTTTATACGCTATCAGAATGACAACTATTCGAGAGGGAGGATTAGCTATATGAAAGCGGAATTATATAAGAGGCTATTTCGAGCCATTTTTTCCGAAGATATATCATCATTAAAGAAAATAGCTATTACGATCATTCAAGAGGAACGCAAACTCGGTCATAACATTCTTGCAGACTCATTAGAAAAGATTTCAATTACAGAAAAGCCAAAATACACTCTGTTTGAGAGCAAAAAAAGCGAAAGTGGATTATCTACTTTACCCAAGAGCAAGCGTACAAATTCACAATTGGTATCGTATATTCCGAGAGAACAATTAAAGCATCATATGATTTTACCTAACGAAGTTGAAGAACGCCTTCTTTCGATTGAGCAGGAGTATGTGGCGCGCGAAAGGTTAAAAAAATTCAACCTTGTACCTAAAAGGAAAATACTTCTCTATGGTCCTCCGGGGTGTGGTAAAACTTTAAGCGCCGAACGAATTGCATGGAATCTCGGGTTACCGCTATTGAAAGTTCGCTTCGATTCTTTGCTTTCTTCTTACTTCGGAGAGTCAGCATCAAATCTTCGAATGGTATTTGATTACTGCAAAAGTGAACCTGTCGTTTTGCTTCTTGATGAGTGTGATTTTATCGCTAAATCACGTATTACGACACAGGATGTTGGAGAAGTCCCTAGAATCGTCAATATGCTACTCACTTTGTTAGACGAATACGATGCTCCGGGATTGGTTTTAGCCACTACAAATTTGAAAGTGTCGCTTGATGAGGCTCTTTTCCGTAGATTCGATGATGTTATTGAAATGCCGATGCCGGGGAAATTAGAACGTAAACGCTTATTGGAGATGACGTTATCTGCAATACCAGTTTCTCCGGATGTTGATATGGATCAAATATCAAATCGATTAGATGGATACTCTGCCGCCAATATTGTCCTAATTGCGCAACGGGCTGCAAAGATTGGTGTTCTTGCAGGGTGCAAAAAAGTATGTAACGAACATTTCGTAAAAGCATTGGAAGAAAGTTCTAAATTTTAATTTGTAAGGAGGTATGACAATGGCAGAGAATAATGACTTTACGCATTTACCTCTTCCACTATTATTTCAAGGGAAACCGAAATTGCGTCCTGGCCGCGCAGGATCTGCCCAGACAAAGAGGAATACTGCTAATCGAATTGCTCATGGTGGCTATGTGAAACGTCGCTCTGCTGAATTGTCCCGTTTTTGGAAAGAGCGTCGTGCAGAACGCTCAGAAAACGCCTTACCTGAAATGGAAACTGGCATTCCCATACTGCTAGAAATAGATCCTTCTGCTGATATTGATTTCCTGCGAGGACTAGGATTTGAAATCGTCTGCGAAATTGAGGAAGGATTTATTATAGTTGCTACAGAAGATGTTGACCTTTCAGTTTTAAATGAGAAAGCAGATGCTTTTATTGCAAATGTAACCGTAAGGTGCAATTCGCCAGCAAAAGTCTATGCGCTCTGTGAAGATGGTGATAGACTTAAACGGGTTTTGTCGAAAGACCTCTACGAAAAATGGGCAACTATTTCACCAGATGAAGTATATATAATCGATATTGGTGTAAGCTGCTGTGGAAACATCGAGTTGCCAAAACGACCCAAGCGTGAAGATGATGAAACCGATGAACACTATTCTGTTCGTGAGCAACGGTGGATGGAAAAGTTTAGTGCCGCCTATATGACTTGGGACGAAATCAAGATGAAACGAGAGGAAACAATAGAAAGTTTTGTTTCTGATTATGATGGTGAAATTATGCAACTCGCCGATGGTATATCGGAAATGACTGATTTACCTGATAGTTTCTCGGCACGTTTAAAAATATCTGGTAAATGTTTGCTTGACTTAGTGTTGAATTTTGCATATATATTTGAAGCGTCCGAAGCTGAAACAATAGTTATGGGAGAAGCCCCCGAAAATAACGATAGTCTTACCGAAAACGTACAAATTGAGGCTCCTATCCAATCTGCTTCCATTGTATGTGTAATGGACAGTGGAATTCAAGAGAAACATAAGTATTTAGCGCCGGCAATTATTAGCGATGAATCCGTAAGTTTGCTTCCTAATAATTTGAACACAAGTGACGAAGTTGCTGGTGGTGGACACGGAACACGAGTAACTGGTGCAGTCTTATATCCAAGAACAATTCCTTCAGATGGAATTTATCACCTTCCTTGTTGGATTCGTAATATGCGAATTCTGGATGAAAACAATTGCCTGCCAGAAGATGTGTATCCGCCCAAGACAATAGCTATTGCAGTTCAAAAATATAATGTTGAGAGTTCACCACCGACTAGAATATTTAATCATTCTATTGGGAGCCGCAGATCTTGTGAAATGAAGCACATGACTTCTTGGGCGGCTGAAATCGATAGTCAGTCTTACAACAATGACGTCTTGTTTATACAGGCGGCTGGGAATATTACCACAGATATAGTATCAGCCTATTGGCAGGCTGGATATCCATATCCAGAATATCTTGATAGAGAGTTGTGTAGAATTTCAAACCCAGCGCAGAGTCTACAAGCAATAACCGTGGGATCGGTGTCAGCGACTGAGTTAGAGACTGATGATTTTATTGCCTTGGGAAAGCAAATGGAGGTTTCTTCATTCTCGCGCTCAGGGCTGGGGATATGGGATGTCTTAAAGCCAGAAGTTGTCGAATATGGGGGAACACACGTATATAATAAAGGGAGTGTTCCGCCTCAACTTACAACACCTCCCGAAGTATGTCCGGAACTGATTCGTAAATCTCCGGAAGGGCCTGCTTTTGCACGTGATGATGTGGGTACGTCTTTTTCAGCGCCAAAAGTCACCTACATTGCATCACAGATTGAAAAGGTTTTGCCAGAATCACCTGCGCTGCTATATAGAGCATTAATAGCCCAATCTGCCCGGTGGCCCAAGAATATTAATGATGTCAGTAAAGAAGAGTGCGTTTCTACACTACGCCATATAGGATATGGTGTTCCAGATGTCGAACGTGCTACTCACAATGACGAGTATCGAATAACATTGGTAACACCGTCGCCTATGGAACTTGGAGATAATGAAGCTCATATTTTTCAAGTTCCTATCCCGGAAGAATTATCTAATGTTGGTGAGGATTATGATATTTTGGTCGAAGTTACCCTGTCTTATGCAGCGAATCCTCGCCGGACTCGGCGCTATGTAAAAGGGTATTTGTCAACATGGTTAGACTGGTGCTGCAGTCGGATGGGAGAGAATACGGAAACATTTGCTCGTCGTATCTTTGAAACAGGTTCTATTATTGACGATGATGGCGATTTTAACTGGGTGCTCGGAGAGGCAACCAATCGAGGTGCAGCGGAGGGATATTCACGAAAAAATGGTACCCTTCAAAAGGATTGGTGTATAATCAAATCCAATCAATTGAGTGATGCCTTTTGCATTGCGGTTCGTGGCCATAAAGGTTGGGGAGGTCTGTTTAAAGCAAAGTATTCGTTAGCCGTTAGTTTCGAGGCTATCAATCAGGACATACCAATCTATGAACCGATACGTACTGAAATTGAATCGGTTGTTGAAAGCGGTGAAATCGAAGTCGAAATGCCAGAGAATCAACAGTAATATCTTTATTTGGAGGAGAGTCAATCGACTCTCCTCCGTTTTTTCGGGTCAACTTAGCTCGAGGTGCCGGGACAAGATTTACGTAAGCGTTAAACCACAGCACATAGCCAGCGGGTCTGAAATATGAAAGAATGTCTCCATCAATATACAAACAGGAGACAGCCGTATGATTATGAATGTCAACTAGAAAGTGAGCCACGTGCTCGTTTGATTTTGAGCCACTTGTGCTCATTTGGAAGTGAGCCACCTAAGCACCGTTCTTCGAATGATCCAGACGGTAGGAGTCCCCATTCATATCAAGGACATAGGATCTGAATGTAAGACGATCTACCAGAGCTGCCACCATAGCGGTGTTTTCGAAAAGGTTTGTCCATTCCGAAAACGCCAGATTGGTAGTAACAATAGTGCTTCCGCGCTCACTTCTGTCAGCAATAACTTTAAATAACAGTTCTGACTGAAAACGGTCAAAACTTACATATCCCATTTCATCGATTATCAGCAGATCGACTTTCTGGATCCTTTTCTCCAGTTTGCCGAGAGCATAGTTGTCCTTAGCTTCTGATAATTCGATCGATAATGAGGCGGCGTTCTTGAATAGAACGCTCTTACCACCGGCACAGGCCTTGAGACCTATGCCAATCGCCATGTGAGTTTTCCCTCTGCCGGGATTACCTATCATGACGAGATTTTTCTTCTCATCAATGAACCTGCAGCTGGCAAGTTCATTGATGAACAAATCAGATATCTGACCATCATACCGACTGAGATCCGGTTCATCAATGGTCTTAGTGAATGGAAAGTTCGCCTGTTTCAGTCTGCGGCGATTGTTGTTTTCCTGACGCTGTTCGTATTCAGTACGCATAAGTTCAAGCAGTAATTCTCCGAATGTACTGTTAGGATCAGAGTGATTCTGGATATTATGATAGCCCGCAAATGTAGGTGTCTTAAGCTGTTTGGACAGCAGTTTTATCTGCTCATCTAAAGCGATGTTCATATCAGTTCACCTCCTTTCCGATGCTGAGTGCATCATACTGGTGGAGGTCAACAGGCCAGACGATAACAGGATCAGATATCACAGCTTTTGATTCTACTGTTTTAGCAGCAAAATGTTCTAAATGATTTATGACATTATCATGCTTTTTCTGTGCTTTCAGTTTTTCCAGAACTTTCGGGGGGGATGTTCTGTTTAACTGGAGCAGCATCGAAGATTGCTCTCGGCCGCTGCCTGAGCAGAGGCATGTAATGATCTAATGATAGGAAAACAGATTTTTACCAACAAGTCTTGTATGGGTCGAAATCAGTTCTCCCTTGTAATATATTTCCACTGTTTCCGGATAACCTTTGATGCTGACTTCATATCCAACATATTTTACCGGAACAGAATATGTATTTGTTTTGAAGCGAACTGTAGAAAATGCGTTTACACGTACATTCATACATCTTGCGGTTTCAAAAACATATGGAGGAAGTCTGCGAAGAAGATGTTTTTCTTCTTGAAACATTTCTCCTACAGTTGCTTTCTTTCTGCGGATTTTATGATTTTCATATTTTAAGCATCTTTCCAGGAGTTCATAATTCAGTTCCTGCATGTTCGTTACTTTTGGTACCGGCACGCATATGTTGCGGCGAGCCCAGCCAACGAGGCCTTCAACAAGACCTTTTTCATGACCTTCAGCAGGATTGCAGAATACGGCATCAAAACCATAGTGAGCACTCAATACAGAATATCCTTCCTGCATTCTGGCATGTGCACCGAAGCCTTCTTTGACTGCAACTTTACCATTGTCAAAGATGACTCTTGCAGTGGTGCCGCCTAGGATGTCGAAGATATTAACGAATGCATCCAGAAAACTTTCTTCGTTTTGACGTCTGTATGCAAGAACTACAGGGCGACAGCTGTAACACAGTCTGGCGCAAAACAGATTTACTACAGTTTTTTCACCATTGAGATAGACTGTGGCTTCACCCCAATCGACCTGGATTGCATCAGCAGGATCGAACTGAAGTGGAACAAATGCCTGTGGCATCTTGCCACGGATCTCATGGACAGCACGTCTGATTGTAGATTCGCCGCCTTCGAACCCTTTTTCTTCAACGAGGCGGTCATAAATTCTTCTTGCTGTATGTCGTTGTTTTTTCAACCCTTCAGCCTCATCTTCTTCGAGACATGAAGTAATGAAGGCAAGAACGTCTTCGGTAAGTACTGATGCTTCACGTTCGGGAGTTTTACGCTCCCAGGGGACTTTCTCGCCTTCGCAGTACTTTTTAACGGTATTGCGGGAAATACCCATTGATTTGGCAATGCTGCGCTGGCTTTCGCCATTTAGATAGCGCTGCCGGATTTGTTTGTAATCGTTCACTGAAATTACCACCTTTATCACCTCTAAACCTAAAATTAAGTTCAGAGTAATATAAAAGTGGCTCACTTTCAAGCGAGCGTTTTTGCTAAAAGTGGCTCACTTTTAGATTAGCATTTATAGTCAGACGAGGCGACGGTTCGAAACTATCTGGTTTCGGTATTGATGGAAAGTGATAACTATCTGCTTCGTTTTAAAATGATAACAGATGTTTGCAGCCAAGGCGATGTTCAACAGTATATTGAGCGTGTTCAGAGTGTAGCGGATTGTTACATGGGCCGAAAAGGTTTCATAGATTACTATGCAGCAGATGAATTTATTTTGGATCTTCGTGCCTTCCTGGAAACGGATGCGAGAATCATGGTAGATCAGCAACTGTATTCGGAGGCGTTTCAGCTGGCTAATGCGATTCTTTCAACGCTGGATTCGGTGGATATGGATGATTCCGCTGGTGGAGCGGATCACAGCATTAGAGAAATCTGAAATCCCGTGGCAACAAAATTATCGGGCAGGTAAGTGGATCAAGCACTATTTAAAAATGTTGCAAGAGCATGGCGCAGAAGCGAGCGAATGCAAAGCATTTTGCAGAGAGCACTGGCAGAATACAGCAACGCGCATGTATTATATTGGACTTTGTGAAGAAGAAAGCGCCTATGAGGAGGCTTTGCAGGCATTGGATGAAAGTATTGCTAAGGACCGCTCTCTTAGCAAATTGCAGATTCGGGATTATGAGAAGCAGAAGAAGGAGATCTATCGGGTGATAAAGGATGAAGAACATTATAGAGAGCAACTGTGGAAACAGGTAGAAGACTATTCCCCGGTCGATATAGAGCTTTATCGTGAGATTCGAGGGCTTTATGATGGAAAAAGCCGATCGGAGTTGCGGGAACGAATCATTTCGTCTATTCGTGATTTTCAGAGCCGAAACGAGTTGCTGGAAGAGGAAAAGCTGTATGATCGTCTCTTGGATTCTGTTCTGCAAAGTCCCGGGCTATATACTTTGCGGCAGTATGACGATGTGTTGGGCGAGCTGTATCCGGTGCAGATTCTGGAGAAATATCGACAGCAGCTGAATCAGATGGCAGAGATGATGCTAGTTGCAGTAGCAGGGATCGTATTTTGCGGTAGAAAGCTGTATAAGAGCAGATAGATAAAATAGCAAAACTTAATATGTAATAACGAAACGGGAGATTCAAATGGATGGATTGTATGTCAGCAGGCCACCGTCATTGGATCTCCTGTTTTTTCTGCACCCGGGATTCTGGTGATCCAGGGCTGCAGGATTGAC